>Ga0210398_10000594_pt1 | contig 40519 bp, 43 predicted proteins | sample IncBWC4OmetaG_FD_161047 | JGI IMG/M metagenome (GOLD analysis project Ga0210398, IMG submission 161047) | Forest soil microbial communities from Barre Woods Harvard Forest LTER site, Petersham, Massachusetts, United States - Inc-BW-C-4-O | ecosystem: Environmental > Terrestrial > Soil >... | reverse complement strand
GATGCTCGAGAATGCGGCGACCGTTGAACCAGTAGTAATAATAGCAGAAGCCGTGGATCCCGTGCTGGCGGGCCAGCTCGACCTGCCGGTGACGGATCTCGTCGAGCCGAAGATCGTAGAAGCCGAGCGCGCCCGGCAGATGCGGCTGATAGTGCCCCTCGAAGAGCGGCGTCGACTTTACGACGTTCTGCCAGTCGGTGAAGCCAGCACCCCACCACCGGTCGTTTTCCGGGATCGGGTGGAATTGCGGAAGGTAGAAGGCGATCAGCCGGACATCGAATGCATCGCTGTCAGGCAATTTAGGTGTCCCCCATTCAACCTGATCCATCGCGCTCACCGGCCGACACGGCGACGCGGAACCATTGGGCCAACCGATCCCGGCGCCCGGCGATCATCATGCGCAGGTGCAACACTCGTTTCTATCATCGACGCTTACCCACCGGCGGACCGGAATGTCCGGGGTCCCTCGCGCAAGATAACTAACAGAATTTTCTTAATTGTTATTTGCCCTACCGCGGAAAACCATCGCCAAACTGCCGCAAGATAGCTTAACCGAAGATAGCGGTGAAGGGGCCGTTCGGAACCGCCCGGAGTGACGCAGCATGATGCGCAGATTTTTGGCCGCGGCGAGCTTGGCTCTCACGCTTGCCGGACCCGCGATGGCGCAAACCCCGGCGGTCGATAATCCGCAGCCTGAGGCCGCTCCAGCCGGCGTCCATGTCGACGGATTTCGCAGCGCGAAATGGGGAATGACCGAAGCCGAGGTGAAGGCGGCCATCCTCAACGACTTCGAAATCTCTGCCGACGGACTCACGGGCGAAGTCAACCCCACCGAAAAGACCACGGTGCTGGCGATTGTTGTGACCGATCTGATCCCGGGCGCCGGCACCGCCCGCGTCTCGTACATCCTCGGCTACACGACCCGGAAGCTCATCGAGGTCAACATCGTCTGGGGTTCCTCGGTCGATCCGCAGGCTAAGCCGGACATAGTGACTGCCGCCGCGACCCAGCTGCGCAACCTCTTTCTGACCTCGGGCTACGACCCCGGCACCATCGCCACCGATACGCGCGGCGGCGACGGATGGCTCGTCATCTTCGCCGGCCAGGATGCCGATAAGCACAGCACCGTGCTCCGCCTGCTGCAAGGCCGCATGGCCAGCCAAAACCAGCAGCAGCCGGCGGCAGTGCTCTTCCTGTCCTATGTGATGGACAGCCGCAACCCGGACGTCTTTAAGCCGAAGAGCGGCCCCTGAGGCACGGCGCCTGTCGCGACAAGCCCCGGCGTGATGCTAGGGTGCCGCCAATCCAGCCGCGCCGGGAGGCTCCATGACCGTCCAGTTCTCGACCCGCTGCCCGAACGCCGACTATCTCGGCTTCGAGGCCTCGCCCGAAGCCATCGTCGCCGCCGCTAAACAGGCCGAGCAGGTCGGCTTTGACGCGATTTTTGTCAACGATCACATCATCGTCGACGATTCGGCGCGCGCCGCAACGTGGACCAATGTCTACGACCCGCTTGTGTCGATGTCCTTTATCGCCGCGCACACGTCAAAGATTGGGGTCGGCGTTTCGGTGCTGATCATGCCGTACCGCAACCCGATCGGCACCGCGAAGGCATTGGCGACGCTCGACCGCATGTCGGGTGGGCGGGTGATCGCCGGGATCGGCGTCGGGTGGAATGAGGCCGAATATGTCGCGCTCGGCGTGCCGTTCAACGAACGCGGCGCGCGCACCAACGAATATCTGCGGCTGTGGCAGGCGTGCTGGGCGCCGGGCAAGGTGTCGTTTGCCGGCAAGTTCTTCTCGTTCACCGACATGTTCGTCAACCCGAAGCCGCTACAGCAGCCGCATCCGCCGATCTGGATCGGCGGCTTGAGCGACGCGGCGGTGCGGCGCGCGGCGCGGTTCGCCGCGGTGTGGCAACCGACGCCGACACCGCTCGCCGAGCTGGTCGAGCGCCAAGCGGCGTTGCGGCAGGCTTGTGATGCGGCGGGGCGCACACCGATCCCGACGCGGATGAGCTTCCGCGTCGAGCTCAGCACCATCACCGGACATGCCCCGCCCGTCGGCAAGGAGCGGCCGGTCGGCCACGGCACGCCGGCCGAGGTCGCCGGCGATCTGGCGCGCTATCGGGAAAAAGCCGGACTCGACGCGTTCCAGATCAATTTTCACGGCAACGACAATCTCGATCAGCTGCTGCAGTCGATGGAGTGCTTTATGCGCGATGTCGCGCCGCAGCTGCGCTGATGCGCGCCTTGCGGATCAGCCGGTCGGGCGCTTGCCGCTGAGGCGACTGAGATCGATATCGATCATCTCGGCGATCATCTCTTCGAAGCTCATCGACGGCTCCCAGCCCAGAACGCGTTGGGCTTTGCCGGCATCGCCGCACGTCGCGGCGATTTCGCTGGGACGGAACAATGTCGCGTCGGACACGACATGGTCCTCGTGGTTCAAGCCGACACAGCCGAACGCCACGCGGCAGAGCTCGTGGATCGAGCGGACACGCCCCGTCGCGACCACATAGTCGCCGGGCTCGGCCTGTTGCAGCATCAGCCACATCGCACGCACGTAGTCGCGCGCATGGCCCCAATCGCGCTGCACGCTCAGATCACCGAGCGAAAGTTGGCGGGCGAGACCGAGCTTGATACGTGCGGCGCCGTCAGTGATCTTACGGGTTACGAACTCGACGCCCCGCAGCGGGCTTTCATGGTTGAACAAGATCCCGGACGTGGCGTGCAGGCCAAAACTCTCGCGGTAGTTCACCGTCATCCAGTGCGCGTGCAGCTTGGCGACGCCATAGGGGCTGCGCGGCCGAAACGGGGTCAGCTCGGATTGCACCGGGCCGTCGGTCCGGCCGAACATCTCCGACGACGACGCCTGATAGAAGCGCGCCGGCGACTGGGTCAGGCGCAACGCCTCGAGCAGGTTGACCGGGCCGAGTCCGGTGACCGAGCACGTCCGCAGCGGCTGGTGCCAGGAGGTGGCCACCAGGCTCTGGCTCGCCAGGTTGTAGACTTCGTCCGGCGCGGAGGTTTCGATGATCCGCAGGAGGCTCGACAAATCGGTAACGTCGCCGGCGACCAGCTCGATGTGGTCGAGAATATCGAGCCATTGCAGCCGCCAGATCGCGGTCTGCGAGGCGATCGAGCCGTGCACCAGCCCAACGACCCGATAGCCGCGGTCAAGCAGGAACTGGGCGAGGTATGCGCCGTCTTGACCCGTGATCCCGGTAACAAAAGCCGTCGGCATAAAATCCCCTGGTTATGTTTTCACGGCCGCCCGAAATCCCCCCGCCGCAGCTGTCGCGCCCGGCCGCAGCGGCTCCCGACTTTACATCGGCCGCGGCGACAATCAAAAGTGCGGGCCGAAGAGCGATGACCCGACCGGCCGGATGAAGATCCTTCTGTGGCACTGGGGACGCCTTGGCGGCGGCCCCGTTATACACTCGAATTGGCGCGCGCGTTGATCGCGCGTTCTGACATCGATCTAAGCCTCAGTCTGTCGCGCGGCAACACGGCGCTGGCCGAGTTCACCGCGCTTTCCTGCCCCTGCGATATCGTCGACACCTATTCGAGCGTCGCCTCCTTTGTCGCCGCCTCGCTTCGACTGCCGATGATTCGAGCCGCGCTGCAGGCAAAGATCGCCGAGTCCGGCGCCGACGTGGTGGTCGCGACCATGCCGCATGTGTGGTCCTGGTTCCTGGCGCCAGCGGCGCGGAACGCCAACGTGCGGCTGGTGACGATCATCCACGATGCGCACGCGCACCCGGGCGACCTCAACCCGCTGCTGCCTTGGCGGATCCGCCGCGAACTCGCCGCCGCGGACGGCGTCGTGACGCTGAGCGACCACGTCAAGCGCCTGCTGGTAAAAAGCTGCGACTATCCCGATGAGCGCATCGCGGTGCTCCCGCTCGGCCCCTTTGCCTTCACCCCTTTGCCTTCAATAGCAGCGTCGGGTCACCGCGGCGGTTTCCGCGCGACCGGCCGTTCCGTTTTCTCTTTTTTGGTCGGCTGCTCGCGTACAAGGGCTTGGCGCTGCTGATCGAGGCGTTCCAGCTCCTGGCGGCGAGCCGCGACGACGTCGAGCTCGCCATCGTCGGCAATGGCGATCTTGGGCCGCATCGCGAGAGCATCGCGGCGACGACGCGCCTCACGGTCATCAACCGCTGGATCGACGATGACGAAATCCCCGGCTTCTTCGCCGAAGCGGATGCGCTCGTCGCGCCCTATACGGAAAGCAGCCAGTCGGCCGCCGTCGCGGCGGCCTTCGGCTGCGGCTTGCCGGCGGTCGTGACGCCAGTCGGCGGGTTGGCCGAACAGATCGAACCGGGGACGACCGGCATTATCGCGGCGATGGAAGCGATCCTCGACGTCCAACTGTACGAACATTGCGCCGCCGTCGTGCATGCCCGCTATGTCGCGATCGATCCCTGGCGTGATACCGCGGAGGCGCTGGTCGCGCATTGCCGCCGCATCGCCGCCGGGGTCTAGACAGCCTCGGCTTGGCAAAACGCCCGCTCAAACAGCGCTGCGTCTTGCCGGTTCTTGAAGGTCAGCTGCAATTCCACTGCACCCGACGGGGCGACGGTGTGCTTGAAATGGATCGGCCGGATATCATTGCCGTCGAGCCAGGGCGCGAGCCGGTCCATCACCTTCAGGAGGGATCTCCGGGTGTTGGCCTCGAAAAAAACGTGATGTCCTTCGTACAACATGACGGGAAGCTTTTAAGTTGAATGGGTTGATAGCCGGTTAACCCGGAGCCGGGCGACGCCGAGGCCCCACGCAACTGCTTGCGTCATGACATAGCTCGGCGGCGCAAAGGACGCATTGACAGCCATATGGGCTTGCGTCGAGGTTGCGCGCTTGCCGGAAACACACAGAAACGGCGGGACATTAAGGAGGGGACGATGCGGAGACGGAGACTATTGCAGTTGGCGGGGGCTGGGATTGCCGGGCTGGCGTTGCCCGCGCCGCAGCTTTTCGCGCAGAGCCCGACCATCCGCATCGGCCTGCTGCATGATCTGAGTGGCCCATTCGCTGGCGCCGGGTCGGTGCCGCTATCGATCGGCGCGCAGCTGGCGATCGATTACATCAATGGCAAGGGCGGCGTCGCCGGCAAGTACAAGGTCGAGCCGGTGCCCGCGGATTCGCAGAGCAAGATCGATGTCGGCATCAACGAGTCGGAGCGGCTGCTCAACCAGGAAAAGGTCGACATCATCCTCGGCGTCTATTCGAGCGCCCAGGCCGTGCCGCTCGCCGCCAAGGTGGAGCAGGAGAAGAAGATCCTGTGGATCAACAGCGCGATCGCCACGACCGTGCTCAAGGACAAGCATTTCCAATACATCTTCCGCCCGACCGTGAATTCCGACGGCTACGCCCAGGCGGCGATGAGCTTCCTCGCCGATAACGCGAAGTCGAAGCTCGGCATGGACCCGAAGGACCTCAAGATTGCGCTGATCGACGAGGACGGCCCCTACGGCACCGCGGTGCAGGGAGGCGACGAGACCTGGGCCGCTAAGAAGGGCATTACCCAGATCGTGCTCAAGGAGTCCTATTCCGCGAGCGCGCCCGACCTGTCGTCGCTGATCACCAAGCTGCGCCGTGCGCGGGCCGACATCATCATCCATGCCGGCTACAACCCGGACATTACGCTGTTCCTGCGCCAGGGGCGCGAGGCCGGGCTCAAGTTCAAGATGCTGATCGGCAATGGCGCCGGCTATAGCCAGCTCGACAAGCTGCGCGAAACCTTTGGCGACGATGTCGACAATTTCTGCAACATCGACCCCGCGCCGGCGCAACGGCTCGATCCGGCCAAGCTGGCGCCGGGTGTCGGCGACCTGATCAAGATCATGGTCGACGGCTACAAGGCCAAGACGGGCGCCAGCGAGATCCCGACGCATTGTTCGATGGGCTTCAACAACACCTGGATCCTGCTGGAGAAGGTGCTGCCGATCGCCGCGAGCAAATACAACGGCTTCGACGCCGACGCGGTGCGCAAGGCGGCGCTCGATGTCGATATCCCGCTCGGCGGCACGCTGCAGGGCTACGGTGTCAAGTTCCTGCCGCCGGATGACGCGATGGGCGGGCAGAATGACCGGGCGCTGCCGGTCGTCATGCAGAACCACGGCAAGGAAATCACCGTCGTGTGGCCGACCGAGATCCAGACCCAGGCCCCGGTGCTGCCCCTGCCCTCTTCCTCGCCTTACGCAATGAGCTGAGTGTGCTGGAAATTGCTGGGTTGACGAGACGGTTTGGCGGCTTCACCGCCGTCAACACCGTCTCGTTCGCGGTGCGAAAAGGCGAGATCGTCGGGCTGATCGGCCCGAACGGGTCGGGCAAGACGACGACGTTCAACGTGATTTCCGGCACCTTGGCGCCGAATGCGGGATCGGTGCGCTTTGAGAATCACGAGATCGGCGGCCTTTCGGCGCACCAGGTGTGTCGGCGCGGTCTCGCCCGTACCTTTCAGATCCCGCGGCCGTTCCGCAAGCTGTCGCTGCGCGACAACGTCGCGCTGTCGGCCTATTACGCGCAGGGCGGCGACATCGCCCGCGGAGAGGCGGAGAAACGCGCCGTCGAGGCGCTCGACATGGTCGGATTGCCGGCCGAGGCGCGGGCGACGACGCATGGGCTCGGCGCCGCCGCGCTCAAAAAGCTCGAACTCGCTCGGGCGCTGTCGACAAAACCCAAGATGCTGCTCGCCGACGAGAGCCTTGGCGGGCTCGACACGGCCGAGATGGACCGCGCCGCCGAAATGCTCGAAGCGGTTCGCAGCAAGCTCGGCATCACCATCGTCTGGGTCGAGCACATCATGGGCGTGCTGATGCGCGTCGTCGACCGCGTCATCGTGCTCGACCACGGTGAGAAGATTTTCGAGGGCGTCCCGGCCGACGCCATCAAGGACGAGCGTGTGACCGAGGTTTATCTTGGCCGCGGCAAGCACTGAGGCGTCCGCCGCCGGAGAGCCGGCGCTCCTCGCGCTGAGCGAGGTGTCGGCGGCTTACGGCTCGTTCCAGGCGCTGTTCGGCGTGTCGCTCTCGGTCAATCTAGGCGAGGCGATCGGGGTCATCGGCCCCAACGGCGCCGGCAAGACCACGCTGATGCGCGTGATCTCGGGCCTGCTACCCGTGACGTCGGGCGACGTCCGTCTGCAGGGAAGCCCGATCGGCAATCTGCCCGCCCACCGCATCGTCGCCGAGGGCATCGCCCATGTGCCGGAAAACCGGCGCCTCTTCGCCCGGCTGACGGTCGAGGAAAATTTGCGCATGGGGGCCTTCATCCCGTCCGCGCGGCGTCATCTCGCCGAGCGGCTGCAATGGGTCTACGACCTCTTCCCGCGCCTCTACGAGCGGCGCGGCCAGGCCGCCGGCACGATGTCGGGCGGCGAGCAGCAAATGTGCGCGATCGGCCGCGCGCTGATGTCGCGGCCGAAACTGTTGTTGATGGACGAGCCGTCGGCCGGCCTCGCGCCGCTCGCGGTCGAGCAGGTCTTCGAGCTGGTGCGGCGCATCCGCGGCGAGGGCTTTACCGTGCTGATCGTGGAACAAAACGTGCAGCAGGTGCTGGCGCTGGTCGACCGTGCCTACCTGCTCGAGGCGGGACACATTCATCTGTCGGGCAGCGTCGCGGAGCTGCGCGAGAACGAGGCGATCCGCAAGGCCTACATGGGCCTCTAGGAGACGGGAACCCGCATGGACATTTTTCTGCTCGAAGCGGTGTTGGACGGGTTGCTGCTGGGCGGCGTGCTCGCCCTGCTGGCGCTCGGCCTCAATCTGATCTTCGGCGTCATCGACGTGGTGTGGATTTGCTACGTCGAGCTGGTCATGTGCGGCATGTACACGGTCTATTGGCTCTACGCCTATTTCGGTGTGCCGTTTCCGCTCGCCTGTCTTGCCGCGATCGTCGTCGTGGCGGTTCTCGGGCTCGCGGTGCACCGCCTTATCATCGAGCCGGTGCTAAGCTTTGCGCCGATTAATCAGCTTCTCGCGACCGGCGGGCTGCTGTTCTTCCTGCAGAGCTTCGCGACGCTGCTATTCGGCACCGATTTCCGCAATGTCGGCATCCATCTGGCGCCCATCGAGCTGGGCGAGATCGACGTCAGCAAGGCGCGTCTCTTGGCGTTTGCCGTCGCGCTGATCGGCGCGGGCGGGCTCTATCTCTTTCTCAAGCGCACCTATCTCGGCACCGCGATCCGCGCCATCGCCGAAGACCGCGAGGTCATGGGGCTGATGGGGGTGAGCCCGCGTCGCATCTACTTTATCACCTCCGGGATCGGCGGCGGGCTGGCGGGGCTCGCCGCCTGCCTTCTGGTCCTGCAATACGACGTGCACCCGTTCATCGGCAGTTCGTTCGGACCGATCACGTTCATGATCTGCGTGCTGGGTGGGCTGGGGAACATGATCGGCGGGTTCGCCGCCGCCTTTATCATGAGCCAGATCATCGCGGTCGGCGGCTATTACTTCTCGATCGAGTTCTCCTACGTGCTCGCGTTCCTCTTGTTCATCGTGATGATCTTCGTCCGGCCGCAAGGGATTTTCAGCCGATGAGCCGTCGCGCCATCATCGGCGGCGTGGTCTTGCTGATCGCGTTGGCGATCGTGCCGTTTGTCGCCTCGGAGTATGTCCTCCACGTCGCGATCCAGATCCTGATCTGGGGCTTTATCTACACCGCCTGGTCGCTGATGGGCCGGTTCGGGCTGACCTCGTTTGGGCATGGCGCGTTTCTCGGGATCGGCGCTTATGTGCCGGCGTTGCTGTGGAACTATTACGGCGTGACGCCGTGGCTCGGCATCCCCGCGGCGATGGCGTTGACCGTGCTGGTCGCGATGCTGATCGGCTACCCGTCATTCCGGCTCCGCGTCGTCGGGCATTATTTCGCGCTGGTGACGCTGGCGCTGAGCCAGGTGGTGCTGTTGTCGCTGGTCGCGGCGCGCGAGGTCACGGGCGGATCGCTCGGCATGACCCTCAACGTCGTCCATTCCTGGCTGGCGCTGCAATTCGCCCAGAAGAGCGTCTTTTACGGGGTCGCGGCGGTCGTATGGCTGGCCGGCCTCGTGATCTGGTGGCGGGTCGATGTCGGGATCGGCCGCGTCGCGCTCGAGGCGATCTCCGAAGACGAAATCGCCGCCGCGTCGAGCGGCATCAATGTGATGCGCGAAAAGATGCGGGTGACGGTAATCAGCGCGGCGCTGACCGCGCTCGGCGGGTCGCTGCTGACCCAATACATCCAGTATGTGAACCCGGAGGTCGTGTCCGGCGTCGCGGTGTCGCTGCAGATCGTCTTCGCCGCGATCGCCGGCGGCATGGGGACGCTGTTGGGGCCGACCGTCGGCGCCTTTTTCACCATTGTGCTCAACGAGAGCCTGCGCATCCTGTTCGGCATCCATTTCATCGGCGCCGCGAATACGATCTACGGGATCCTGCTCATTCTCTTCATCATCTTCATGCCGCAAGGGATTGTCGGGCTGATCGAGGGTCTTTCGGCGCGCTCGGCCCGTGGCATCGACGACGACACCCCCACCGAACCCGCGGCCGCGCTCCCCAAAGCCTGAACAGCATCAGCGCGAGGACATGCGCCGTGCGAGATAGCGCTGAACGATATGCCGCGGCACGTGGGCGACGGCGTCGGGCTCGTATATCGGCCGCTCGACGATCGGCTCGGCGCTGTCATTCGACTGCCGGTGCTCGCGGCGCAATTCCTCCATCCGGAGCCGGATGGCCTTGTAATCGTCAGCGGCTCTGACGCGGCTCATCGTCTTCCCTCAGGCAAAGTGCGGCATCACCTCGGACGCCATCAGCTCGTGGGTTTCGAGGTCGTTGCGGTAGTCGCTGTTGATCAAGAGGTCAACGCCGGCGTCGCGATATCGGCCGATCAGATCGACGGCTTCCGATGCCGTGCCGACAAAGCCGCGCAACGGGCCGCGAGCCGACAGACGCTCGCGTTTCGCGGCGACCGCGGCGGCATTCCGCGCCAGGAGCCAGCTGTTGTTGTGGGTCTTTTCGATCGTCGCGAAATCGCGCCCGGCCGCGTTGCAATGCCGGCGCAGCACCTCAAATTTGTGCTTCACCGTCTCGACATCGCCGCCGACATTGCAGAGATCGCCGAGCCGCGCCACCGCGCGCAGCGTCAGCTGCTCGCCGCCGCCGGCGATCATCACTGGCGGGTGCGGCTTCTGGACGGGCTTGGGTTCGAGGATCGCGTCCTCAACATGAAAATAGCGACCGCGAAAGGTCGCGCGGGGCTCGGCCCACATCGCCAGGATCAGCCGCACCGCCTCTTCCATCTGGCGGATGCGTACCGCCGGACGCTCCGGGAATTCCCAGCCATATTGCCGGTATTCGGTCTCGAAATAGCCGGCGCCGATGCCGAGCGTCAGGCGTCCACCACTGATCTGATCGACCCCGGCGGCGATCTTGGCGAGCAGCGCGGGGTTGCGGTAGCCGACCGAGGTGGCGAGCGTCGCCAGCCGGATGCGGCTGGTCACCGCGGCAAGCGCCGACAACGCCGTCCAGCCCTCGATAAACGGCTCGTCCGCCGCGCCGACACCGGGGATCTGGATCAGATGATCCATCACCGAAAACCACGTGAAGCCATGGGTCTCGGCCCATTGCGCCTTGGTTTTCAGCCCGTCGAACGGATCGCCGTCATACACCCATGACGGGTTGTGGATACCGAACTTCATCGCGCGCCCTCGCGTCTTGCGGCCTGGATGGCTTGCCTCACTCTAAACGACGTGACGCTTTTAGTGGACGAGATCGCTGCGCTCGAAGAACCTTATGTCCCGCACGCCGTCGTTGCCTTCGAGTAGTTGCCGGGCATGCCAAGGGAAATCGTCGGAAAAGGATTGCGGTTCTCGCTGCGCCACGCGCCCTGCGCGCATATCTGCCGCTATTGCCTGATCTCGGAGTCGCGCAAGCGCAGCAGTCTTCCGTTCGCGCGGTTCGAGGCGCTGGTGCACCGCTTTCACGATTGGCGCCAGGCCAACCATCCCGATCTCGATATCGGCATCTTTGTCGGTCCGTCCTTCGATTACGACATCGAGACGCTGAAAGGCGTTGCGCGGCTGCGGGAGCGCCGCGGCGCCAAGTTCCGCATTGTCAATCTTGGCGGGATGCGCATCCGGCGCGGCGACGAGCTCAGCGAGTGGATCGATGAGCGCCGGGCGCTCGGCGTCGTCGGCTTTCACACCTCGCTCGCCGGTTACGGCGAGACGCACGATCGCTGGAACGGTCGCGCCGGCGATTTCGCGTATCAGACCGAAATCCTGCGCCTCGCCGGCGAGCGCGGCATGGTGCGCCAGGAGAAGTTGTTCCTGACCAAAAACACCTTGCCGCTGTTCGATCGCCTGCTCGACATTCTCGACGCGCTGCCCGGCGAGGTGATGAGCCGCGGCGCCAGCCCGTTCTTTTATGCCGGCCTCGCCGGCCGCTATGAGGACGAGCGCCTCACCGAGGACGACCGCGACAACCTGCCCGAGCGCATCAACGAACTCCGGCCGGGCAAGTTCGGCACCTGGCTCTCGGAGCGCGAATGGCTTCCGATCATGCTGGAGAGCGCCGACAAGCCGCGCCGCCTGCAGCTCAAGCTCGATGTCGACGACACCAATATCGACTACCTCGAACACGCGTCCTGCGACGAGATCTTCGCCGCCCGCGAGCGCGAATACCAGGACAGCTACCGCGCCATCCCAGCGCTCGATGAGCTCGTCGCCCGCTATGGCGACCCGGAAAATCGCCGCGTCTACACGATGAGCCGCGATGTCGAGGGGCGCTGGCTCGACCTGCACCACCGCGCGACCGGCGCGGCAAAACCGATCGATTGACTGGCGGCGTCACAGCGGCCAATTTGAGCGCCCGGCTACCCCAACGACCCGGGAAATTCCCCCGATCCACCCCCAGCACACGTCCCCCCGCCTATCAGGTGCATCATGTTGGAACTCTCGATCGAGCAGACCGCGTTCTGCGCCGTCACTGGTTTTGTGCTTTCGGTCGTCATCGCGATGACCGTTTCGCGGCCGGCACGCCTGAGGCCGCAAAGCATTCTGACCCGGTTGGTGTTGGCGGCCGTGCCGGTCTATCTCGGTGTCGACTATCTCCTCGACCAACAGCTTTTGATGATCATGGTCGCGGCAGGCTGCGGCGGCGTGGGTCTCTATTGCTTTCGCGAATGGTGGCTGCCGCAGCCCGGCCCCGATGCCGCGGAGCGCCAGCGCTACGTCGCGCTGCCGGATCAGGCCGTGGTTCTGCGATATCGAGCTGAGGCCGTTGTCCTCGCCGATCGGCGCAAGGCCGAGGCCGTCGTCAGCACGGATCGACACCATCCATTAGGGTCGATGACAGAGCGCCAGGCGAAAGCGGCGTAAGAGATTTGATGGAAGCGGCAGGACCATAATATCCGCTGCGAGGATTATCACCGTTCGTCGTCATGGGCGGGAGATACCGAGGTCGGCGGCGGACTGAGCTGCCATAGCCGCCCGCGAAACACGGTCTCTAGCATGCACCGACAAGCGTTGCGCGTGCGGTGATCTTGCTTCATGATCGCTATATCCAATTGAATATAGCAAGCGAGCGACCGGCCATGGCATCGACCTCGGAGAAACTTGAGCTGAAAGTCGTCGGAACGCGGCCGATCCGCCCCGATGGCGTCGACAAGGTGACCGGCCGGGCGAATTTCGGCGCCGACATGAAGATGGCCGGGATGTTGCACGGCCGGGTCAAGCGCAGCCCGCACCCGCATGCGCGTATTGTGAAGATCGACACCTCGAAGGCGGCGGCGTTGCCGGGTGTACGGGCGGTCGTCACCGCCGCCGATTTCCCCGAAATCCCGTCGGAAGAAGCCTTTGTCGGCGAAGGCCCGATGAACTTCCGTGACCTGTCACGCAACGTCATGGCGCGCGACAAAGTGCTCTACGAAGGCCACGCCGTGGCGGCGGTCGCCGCCAACTCGCCGATCGTCGCCGCCGATGCGATCGACCTGATCGAGGTCGAATACGAGGTGTTGCCCTATGTGATCGACGTCGAAGACGCGATGGCTCAGGGCGCGCCGATCCTGCACGAGGACATGTTCACCCAGGGTGTCGACCCGAAGCCGGAGATGCCGTCGAACATCGCCAAGAAGGTCGGCTTCAAGAAAGGCAACAGCGAGGAAGGCTTCCGCCTCGCCGATGTCATCATCGAGCGGCGCTACACGACCCAGCCCGTGCACCAGGCTTATATCGAGCCGCATGCCTGTGTCGTCTCGGCCGCCGCCGACGGCAACGTCGCGATCTGGGCGTCGAGCCAGGGCCAGTTCATGATCCGCGCCTACACGTCAAAGCTGATCGGCGTCGACATGGCGAAAATCCGCGTCACGCCGGCGGAGATCGGCGGCGGGTTCGGCGGCAAGACGGTGATCTATCTGGAGCCGGTGGCCGCGGCGCTGTCGAAGAAATCCGGCCGGCCGGTCAAGATGGTGATGAGCCGCGAAGAGGTATTCCGCAGCACCGGTCCGACCTCCGGCGGCGTCATCGAGGTGAAGCTCGGCGCCAAATATGACGGGACGATTGTCGCTGCCGAGCTGGTGTTGAAATTCCAGGCCGGCGCCTTTGCCGGCTCACCAGTCGCGCCCGGCTGCATGTGCGCCTTCGCGCCGTATGACCTCGATAATGTGACGATCACCGGCTACGACGTGGTGTCGAACCGGCCCAAGGTCGCGGCCTATCGCGCGCCCGGCGCGCCGATCTCGTCTTTCGGGGTCGAGAGCTGCATCGACGAGCTGGCGCGCGAATTGGGCGTCGACCCGATGACGCTGCGCGAACGGAACGCGGCCAAGGAAGGCACCAAGGCCGTCCACGGCCCGACCTGGACCAATATCGGCTTTCTCGACACGATGGCCGCGGCAAAAGCGCACCCCAATTACCTGGTGCCGCTTGGCCCGAACCAGGGTCGCGGGATCGCCACCGGCTTCTGGTTCAACGTTGGTGGTGAATCGAGCGCCGCGGTGCATGTCAACGAGGACGGTTCGGTCAGCGTCGCGACCGGCAGCCCGGATATCGGCGGCTCGCGCGCCTCGATGGCGATGATGGCGGCGGAGACGCTCGGCATCCCGCTCGAGCGGGTAAAGCCGATCGTCGCCGACACAGCCTCGATCGGCTTCACCCATGTGACCGGCGGCAGCCGCGTCACCTTCGCGACCGGTATGGCGACGGTGCAGGCGGCCGAAAAGGTCATCGAGCAGCTGAAGGCCCGCGCGGGCATCCTTTGGGACATCAGTCCCGAGGCGGTCGACTGGCGCGACGGCGCGGCCTACCCCGCCGGCCCCAACGCCGGCAGCTTCGAGCCGTTGTCGCTCGGCGAGATCGCGTTGAAGGCGGCGCGCACCGGCGGGCCGATCGGTGCCGAGGTGCAGTTGAATGCGCAAGGCGCCGGCCCGGCTTTCGCGACCCATGTCTGCGATGTCGAGGTCGATCCCGAAACCGGTCACGTCAAGGTGCTGCGCTACACCGCAACACAGGATGTCGGCCGCGCGATCCACCCGTCTTATGTCGAGGGGCAGATTCAGGGTGGCGTCACGCAAGGCATCGGCTGGGCGCTCAGCGAGGAATACATCTATGACAAACAGGGGCGCATGGATAACCCCGGCTTCCTCGATTATCGCTGCCCGGTGGCGTCGGACCTGCCGATGATCGACGCGGTGCTGGTCGAGGTGCCGAACCCGCGTCATCCCTATGGCGTACGCGGTGTCGGCGAGGTGCCGATCGTGCCGCCGATGGCCGCGGTCGCCAACGCGATCGCCGACGCGACGGGGCGGCGCTTGCGTGACCTGCCGATGTCGCCCCCCAAGGTGCTGTCGGCGCTCGCCGAGAGCGACCCGGAGCCGCAGCGCCTCGCCGCCGAGTAGCACCGCGCTGTATTAGCGCATAGCGTCCTTCGAGACGCGCCTAACGGCGCTCCTCAGAACCGGCACGGCAGCGACGCCGCTCGCGCAAGTGTGAGGTGAACCGCCATCGGCGGCTCCCCACTTATGAGCGAACGGCGGCTTGCCGCGGGAACTGGGAGAACTTCCAATGACACGGCCGAGTGCAACGCGATCGCTTCGTCTGACGATCACGGCGGCGTTAATCGCTGCGGCGGCGGGCACTGTTTACTGGAATGCCGGCGCCGCGGCGGAGACGCCACCGCACGCCGTCCCGGCCCCGGCCGCCGACGAGCCGGCTTCCGCGACCTCGGAGACCGTGGTCTTGGCGGGCGGCTGCTTCTGGGGCGTCCAGGGCGTCTTTCAGCATGTCGACGGCGTGACCAGCGCCGTCTCCGGCTATGCCGGCGGCAACAAGAACACGGCCGAGTACGAGACCGTCAGCACCGGTTCGACCGGGCACGCCGAGTCGGTGCAGATCACCTTCGATCCGCACCGCATCAGCTACGGCCGCATCCTGCAAATCTATTTTTCGGTCGCGCATGACCCGACCGAGCTCAACTACCAGGGGCCGGATCACGGGACACAATATCGCTCGGCCATCTTCCCGCAATCCGCGGAGCAGGCCCGGGTCGCCGCGGCCTACATCGCGCAACTCGGCAGCGCCCGCGTCTTCTCCGCCCCGATCGTCACCAAGATCGAGCCGGACAAGACGTTCTACCCGGCCGAGGCCTATCACCAGAACTACCTGACGCTGCACCCGGATCAGCCCTATATCGCGTTCAACGACTTGCCGAAGGTCGCGGCGTTGAAACAGCTCTTCCCGGCCCTCTATCGAGACACACCGGTGCTGGTCGCCACGGCGAAATAGCGCGAGGCTGCCTTGCTCGGAGAGATCGGGCAGGGGCTTAGCTGCGTTCCGACAAACTGTGCGAGCGCTATCTGGGGATATCGCGCCGGATATCGAGCGCGGCGCCCAACATCTGACCGAAATCGGCGCGCTCGTCGGCGACCGGCGTCAGGAGTACCCCTAATCCCTAATCCGCGATTGATGCCCCAAACCCGACGTTTGCGCGCAATCGCTACCGTGGCCTGAATTGACAGGTCTTCGACCTTCAGGCGATTGACGAAGGCTGGTAGGGTCAGCCTATGCTGGCGACGCTCAACAAGCGAATTCCGCGCACAGGTCAAGGCACGTGGGGAGGAGAATAGCCATTTCCTTCTTCAGCGTCGGCTTCGTCATCAAAAACGCCGCGACTGACGGCTAGGAGGCATGGATGCGCAAGCCCAATTACCGCTTTGAACGTGCTGAACGGGACCGCGTGAAGCAGGCGAAAAAAGAAGAAAAGCTCAGGCGGCAGCAGGAGCGCGTCGAACAACATAAAGTCGAGGAGCCGGATGAGAGTGCATCATCGCCCTCAAGCGAAGGCGCGTAATTAGCAATCATCCAAAATAAAATGGTCAACAAGATTTATCGAGTCAGCCTTATTCGTAAAAATATTCGCCCGTAGTACGTAAGAAAAATTCTCACACAAAAATTTTACTGTAGGAGCTTGCTTGTAACAGATTTCAGGCGCATATGTTGCAGCGCAGCGTTCGTGCTCCATGAGCATGTGATGGGCCTGCGTGAACGTCTCGCCCTTGTGGCGGGTCACTGGCCCCTCTTCGTCCCCTGCACCATCAGGCAGCCCTATCGCGCGGGTCGTCTCCCGACCTGGGCGGATGCATTGGTGCGTCCGCCATGAACCAAAGGGCTATATCGTTTTGCTTCAATTTTCTGATCTCGGACTTGCATCGCCTCTCCTGGCGGCTGTTGCCGCTGAGGGGTACTCGACCCCGACACCCATTCAAGCGCAGGCCATTCCGCCGGTGCTTGCCGGACGCGACCTGTGCGGCATCGCGCAGACTGGCACCGGCAAGACCGCGGCCTTTGCCCTGCCGATCCTCCAGCGGCTGGCCGCCGACCGGCGACCGGCGACATCGCGAACCTGTCGCGCCCTGGTGCTCAGTCCCACACGTGAGCTGGCGAGCCAAATCGCCGACAACTTCCGCGCCTACGGCGTCGGGACACGGCTGTCGACAGCGGTGGTGTTCGGGGGCGTCCCCATCGGACGACAGCGCGAACAGCTGGCGCGCGGGGTCGATATTCTCGTCGCGACGCCAGGACGCCTGCTCGACCTCATCGACAATCGATGGCTGACGCTGGCGGGCGTTCAAGTCCTGGTACTTGACGAGGCCGACCGGATGCTCGACCTCGGGTTCATCCACGCGCTGAAGCGCATCGTGAGGCTCTTGCCCAGGCCGCGGCAAACCCTGTTGTTTTCGGCGACGATGCCGCGCGCCATTGCCACGTTGGCTGAGGACTATCTCGATGATCCCGTGAAGGTGGTCGTCACTCCTGCGGCCACGACGGTGGAGCGTATCGATCAAGGGGTCGTCTTCGTGCCGAGCGAACGGAAGCGGGATTTGCTCGCGACGATGCTGCGCGATCCGGCCTTCGCGCGGGTTCTGGTCTTTACCCGAACCAAGCACGGTGCCGACCGAGTCGTCCGTCACCTGTCGGCGGCTGGCATCGAAGCGGCCGCGATTCACGGCAACAAGTCCCAGCCGCAGCGCGAGCGGGCGCTTGCTGGATTTCGCGATGGCCACGCCCGCGTGCTGGTCGCCACGGACATCGCAGCACGCGGCATCGATGTTGATGGCGTGTCGCACGTGATCAATTTCGAGCTGCCGAACGTGCCGGAAGATTATGTGCACCGGATCGGCCGGACGGCACGGGCTGGTGCGGCCGGCATCGCGATTGCCTTTTGCAGTGATGAAGAGCGGGCCTATTTGCGCGACATCGAGAAGCTGACCCGATCCTCGCTTCGGCCCATCGCTGGCCCCGCCAGTTTCGTGCGGAGCGCCCCCGTGGAGCAACGGGTCGACGGGCGGCCGGGAAAAAGTTTTCCTCTGCCCCCCACCCGCGGTGGACAGGAGTTGCCACGGCATCCGAGACAGCCGGCTGTCGGAGCAAATGCGCGAAGGAAAGACGCGGGCCCCAACGGATCGCTTCCGGCATTCCTGCACCGCCCTCCGGCGGGCAAGGCCAGTCCCGGTGCTCGTCGTCCCGATCGTCGCCAAGGGGCTGCGTTTCGCTCGATGACGTCAAGGTCGCTGTCCGATGGCTAGACGTCCAGGGTCTCGCCGTGTCGAGGAGTTTGTGTTGTTCGATGTCCTTTATGAGGACGGCACGCAAACCTCGAACCGCAAAGTGCCGGCGTCGGAGCTCGACGGCCTTGACGGCGATGAAGCCGCCAAGCCACGTATCGAGAGCGAGGATCGCAAGATCGCCGAGATGTCCGGCAAACCTCGGGGACCGATCAAGTCCGTGAAGCGGGCAAGCCGGCGCTAAACCGGCGCCAACCGTAAAAAGGAACCTTCATGCAGGTCTTTGTACGCGACAACAACGTCGACCAGGCTCTCAAGGCCCTGAAGAGGAAGATGCAGCGGGAAGGCACCTTTCGCGAGATGAAGCGCCGCCGGTCTTATGAAAAGCCCTCGGAGCGGCGGGTGCGCGAGCGGGCCGAAGCGGTCCGCCGTCACCGCAAGGCGATGCGCAAGCGGCTTGAGCGCGAGGGGTACTGAGCGAGGCGTGTCGCGGAACGGTTGCGCGGCCTCGCCAACCATGGCGTAATTTAAGCGACTGAGCGAATTCGCCCGGTCGACGTTCTCGGGGCGGGGTGAAAGTCCCCACCGGCGGTGATGGCGAGCAATCGCATAAGCCCGCGAGCGCCTGCCGGTCCAATCGGCGGGGTCAGCAGATTCGGTGCGAATCCGAAGCCGACGGTCACAGTCCGGATGGAAGAGAACGGGAAGATTTGGCGGTGCGCGCAACGCGTCGTCCTTTGAAGCCCGTACGCCCTGATTCTGGTCTCTAACGTGAGGAGCCACCATGAATCAGCGCACCCAACAAGCCGACCAATCGAACAAGCCGAAGCGTATCGCCTTTGTGCAAGCCTGCTGGCACAAGGAAATCGTGGATCAATGCCGCGTATCGTTCTCCAGCGAAATTGAGCAGCACGGATTCAACGATGGCGACATTGATTACTTCGAGGTGCCGGGATCATTTGAAATCCCGCTGCACGCGATGCTGCTCGCCAAGAGCGGCCGATATGCGGCGATCGTGGCTGCCGGCTTTGTCGTCGATGGCGGCATCTATCGCCATGAATTTGTCGCCGAGACCGTGATCGGCGGTCTGATGCGGGTCCAACTGGAGACCGAGGTGCCCGTCATCTCCGCCGTCCTCACCCCGCAGCGGTTTCATGATCACGACGACCACCAAAAGTTTTTTCACGAGCATTTCCTCGTGAAGGGTGCGGAAGCCGCCGTCGCGTGCGCGGCGACGATCGGCAATCTCGATAGATTGAGATCAAGTCCGTAAGCGGCGGCGGCAAGTTGATCGGCCGCGCTCCGCTAGTCGTGGGCGCGGTCGGTCGTTGCGTGAGAGTCTGCTCGTCGGCGACGTTTCAGTCGTCGGCTTTTGGCGTTGAACCAACCCGCCTTGCTATCGTGACATCGACCAGCCGCTCGGCCTTGGCCATCGCCTCGGCCTCATCCAAGTCATACGGCATTGGGTCATTTAGCGCGAAGACGCTTTCACAGGGTCGGACATGTACCGCGTACCCCGATCCTTCGGCCTGAACGCGCAGGACATGGCCCCTGTAGGTGATTCCGTTCATTCGCCTGTCTCTTTTATCGAAGGGAGTCCACTAGCGTCGGGGCGGGTGCCGGTTGCCTTTTAGCGGGTCGGGAACAGACGCGAGAATCGAGAGAGGGACAGCAGATCTCTTTTCAGATTTTGGCTGTTTTGGTTTCTTGGCTTCCCGATTGGATCGTCGGTGCTCTTTTGCCATGGCAGCCCCCGTGTTGCGGGCTTCGGAATTAGCCCAGTTCTCACGTACCGAGATCGTCAATGCTATATGGGAGCCAGCCTCGCCAAGTCCTACTGGTCATTTGGCGAAAATAAATACTTTCAGGTAAAAATACTCGAAGATCATTGATAACGTTGGAAATTAAAAAATATCGGTTGGTGAGATTTCAAATAATCTCAACCTGTATAAAAATTGGTGATTGTATTCACTGATCGGCAGTCCCACATGACTTGATACGCTGGCACTCGCGGTCCGACAGTGCCAAGCATCTGCCTCAAAATCCGGTCCCAGGAGACGCTCAAATGATGCTGCGCCCGCTGCAGGACCGCGTCCTGATCCGCCGTGTCGAGCCGGAGGTGAAAACCGCCGGCGGGATCTTCATTCCTGACTCGGTGCAGGAAAAGCCTATGGAGGGCGAGGTTATCGCTGTCGGGCCCGGGGCCCGCAACAAAGACGGCACGCTCCAGTCGATAGACGTGAAGCCCGGCGACCGCGTGCTGTTCGCCAAATGGTCGGGAACCGAAATCAAGCTCAAGGACGAAGAGCTGATGATCATGAGCGCAGCCGACATCATCGGCGTGCTCGATAACGCCGCCACGGCAAAGCGAGCCGCTTAACCAGGGGATAAAGATCATGGCTGCCAAGGACGTCAGATTTAACGGAGACGCGCGCGATCGCATGCTGCGCGGCATCAATACCCTCGCCAACACGGTCAAGGTGACGCTGGGGCCCAAGGGCCGCAACGTCGTGCTCGACAAATCCTACGGCGCGCCGCGCATCACCAAGGACGGCGTCACCGTCGCCAAGGAAATCGAGCTTACCGACAAGTTCGAGAACATGGGCGCGCAGATGGTCAAGGACGTCGCTTCCCGGACCAGCGATCAGGTGGGCGACGGCACGACAACCGCGACCGTGCTGGCTCAGGCCATTGTCCGCGAGGGGGCCCGGGCCGTTGCCGCGGGCATGAACCCGATGGACCTCAAGCGCGGCATCGATATGGCCGTCGCATCGGTCGTCGAGGCGATCAAGAAGGTCGCGAAAAAGGTCTCGACCAACGCCGAAATCGCGCAGGTGGGACGTATCTCCGCCAATGACGATCGCGAGATCGGCGAGATGATCGCCAAGGCGATGCAGAAGGTCGGCAATGAGGGCGTCATCACGGTCGAAGAGGCAAAGGGCCTCGAAACCGAACTCGACGTCGTCGAAGGAATGCAGTTCGACCGCGGATACATCTCTCCGTATTTCGTCACCAACGCCGAAAAGATGATCTGCGAGCTCGACAGCCCCTACATCCTGCTGTTCGAGAAAAAGCTGCCCGGCCTCCAGGTGATCCTGCCGCTGCTCGAAGCGGTGGTACAGAGCACTGATCCCCTGCTGATCATCGCCGAGGACATCGAAGGCGAGTCGCTCGCCACGCTGGTCGTCAACAAATTGCGCGGCGGTCTCAAGGTCGCGGCGGTGAAGGCGCCCGGCTTTGGTGATCGTCGTAAAGCGATGCTCGAGGACATTGCGATCCTCACCGGCGGTCAAGTGATCAGCGACGATCTCGGCATCAAGCTGGAAACGGTCACGCTCGACATGCTGGGCCGGGCCAAGAAAATCAGCATCGACAAGGACAACACTACGATCATCGACGGCGCCGGCAAGAAGAGCGATATCCAGGCCCGCTGCACGCAATTGCGCGCGCAGGTCGAGGAAACGACCTCGGATTACGACAAGGAAAAGCTCCAGGAGCGCCTGGCAAAGCTCGCCGGTGGCGTCGCGATCATCCGCGTTGGCGGCGCTACCGAGGTCGAAGTCAAGGAACGCAAGGATCGCGTCGATGACGCGATGCACGCCACGCGCGCGGCGGTCGAAGAAGGGGTCGTTCCCGGAGGCGGCGTCACGCTCCTCTACGCGAGCCAGGCGCTCGGCGGGCTGAATCCGGAGAACAACGACCAGAAAGTCGGCATCGACATCGTGCGCCGCGCTCTACAGGCGCCGGCCCGACAGATCTTCGAAAACGCGGGCGCCGACAGTTCGGTCATCGTCGCTAAGCTGCTGGAAAAGGGTGACGCCCATCACGGTTTTGACGCCCAGAACGGCGACTATGTCGACATGGTGTCGGCGGGCATCATCGATCCGGCCAAGGTGGTGCGCCTGGCGCTGCAAGGCGCCGCGTCGATCGGCGGGCTGCTGGTGACGACCGAAGTGATGATCGCCGAGAAGCCGCAAGCAAGCGCGCCGGCGATGCCAGGTGGCATGGGCGGTATGGGTGGCATGGGCGGCATGGACTTTTAAGTCTGCCGCGGGGTTCGCGCCGCCAATGTAAGGAGCATCGAAGATGAAACAGCAGCTGATTCAAGCCGCGGAGCGCGGCAATGCCGAGGCCCAGTTCAATCTCGCGATCATGTACGAAAACGGGTTGGTGGATAGTCGCTACGTCGCCGAAGGCAACCACTCGGAGGCGATGAGATGGCTCCTGGCGGCCGCGGAGCAGGGGTTGCCCCGCGCGCAGATGAAGCTCGCGGAAATGTATGGCGGGGAGCCCAATGGCTCCGTGCAGGCGTGCGAGTGGTACCTCCTGGCGGCGAAGGGTCTGCACGGCGCGCAGCTTCAAAAAGTGCAGTCCGCCTACGAGCGTGCCTCCGTCGGTTTGACACCGGTTCAGACCGCAGAGGTTGGCCGCTTTGTGCAAGATTGGGCGCCAACGCTTCCGGCAATCGCGGCGATCCCCCCACGGGTTGCCGGCCGGCCGGCCGCATGACCAAAACATGGTTCGTCCCGCCCGTTGTCATTCCGGTTCTGATCGGCCTGGGTCTGGCGGCGCTGATCGCGTTTCGGGCGCTCTGGTGAACGCGATGGCGACAGGCACCGCCGACGATACCGATGAGAAATCGCTCGCCCGCGACATGATTGACGTGCACGGGGCGGAAGCCGCGGTCGTCGCGCGGGACAATGCCCGCACCGCAGCGCTCGCCGGGCAGACACCACAGGCAAGATCGTGGATCCGGGTGCTGGGGCTCATTCAGCAGCGTGGAACCGTTTAAGGACAAATAGCCCGAGGCGCGCGCTATCCACCGCAAATTTGACTCAAGGATAACGAAAATGCGTATTTCACCGACGAACAGCGGTTTCAAGAACTGGTCGAAGGACCACCGGTCGAGCAATGACAATGATGACAACACTGGCGGCGCCACGCCAATCGCCATCAGGAAACCGTCCGCTTACGAAGAAGAGTTTGAGGAAGCTCAGCATCGCCCGTGGAGCATCCCCGGCGTAGGCGGCGCGTTTTGAAGGCCAGAGCATCAACCAGGGAATTTCGTCAATGAAACGAGCACCGCAGCGTCAACCTCGAACGCGCGCGCGAGCAAATCGGCGCAAGGGTATGTTGAAGGCGAAGAACCGGCGGCGCCGCGCGCGGGCCTAGGGAGCATTTCCGGCGAACGACCGCAGCAGCGGCGAGAAGGCCCGAGGCGGCTGCAGCGTGCCGAGACCAGGCTCCGTATTGGGCCAGAACTGCTACGTGTGACCGCTAAACATTGACTTCGTCATTGTGTTCATGGGACTCGCGTTTACCTCGATACGCGGCCACGGCCACTGAGCCGCTTGCGGTTGGGACAGTAGGCCAGCGGTCTGTGCCCATCCAAATATCCCACAAGCGAAAGTACAAGGCGTAGTTGCAGCCGAAGCGCCGGTGATGCCAGTTGTGATGGGTCACCGAAATGAACCAACGGCCCACACCCCGGTCCACCAAAAAACGCGGATAAATTTCATAGCCGAGGTGATTGATGACGCCGAAAATCGTCATTGCCGTCAGCACGAAGAGCAAACCTGCGACATGGATCGGCACCACGAACACCAGCGCGGGAATAAACAATGCTTCAATCACCGACTCCCACGGATGAAAAGAAAACGACGCCCAGGGCGACGGGCTGCGTGATTGGTGGTGCACGTAATGCGCATGGCGAAACCACCACGGCCGATGAAGCAGCCGATGCGTCCAATAAAAATAGGTATCGTGAAGCGCCATGTAGAGCAGCGGACCGAGGATGAAATAGGCCCAGCCATAGCGCGCGGGCTCGAGGTAGATCTGCGTCCACCCGAGCTTCCAGCCCTCGAGCATCGCCGCGCCGGGCACGGCGAAAATCAAGGTCGCCGAAATCGACCACAGGATTTCCTGAGTGATCGCCGAGCGCGTCGGCTTGTCTGAGTTCAACTCCCGCTCGCGCCACCGCAGAGGGCGTTTCCAAACGAGCAGGTGAAAAAGTCCGGCGACTAAGAAATACCTCACCAGCATGATGAGAAATAACAAGATCACCGTGAGGGCAAACACGCCAGCCGCATCCAAGATAGCAGGCATCAGCGCGCCCGTGATCGAATCGCCAGGTTCCGGCCCAGGCAATTAATCTTGATAGACGATGATCGCCACTCGCCCCGGATAAGGCTCGGTGTACTGAGTCGCGCGGTGAGTACCATAGGTCCCGGCATTGCCCGCCTGTCCGTCCGGAGTGATTCCCAGATCGTCGGCCGCCCAACCTGGATATCGAATATCCAATATGCGCTTGCCAGCAGCTTCTAACTGCCCCACCTCGCGCGCGAGTTCCGCTTGTCCTTCGGCGATTGGCTCAAGCTCTATCTCAATTTCGGGCATTGAGGCCTCTCCGAGTCCGCGGAACTTTAAACCCGAAACCACCCGGACGTAAGTGGGGGCCGCTAACCGGTGCGCGCGGGCGGTGCCGTCGGGCTTGATACTTGCGCGTGGCACGTTTCTCCGACCAACTGCCGGGATGATGCTCTTTCCCGCCCAGCAGGGCCGGACATCGCTGCTATTGGCGGGTGGCGGCCTCGCTAACGGGCTGATTGCCTATAGGCTTGCGCAGAAGCGACCGGAGATTTCCGTACGGCTGGTCGAAGGCGGGGACAGGCTGGGCGGGCGCCATACCTGGTCGTATTTTGACACGGATGTTGAGGAGGCCGGCGACTGGATCGGCGTTTTCGTCGCCAAATCATGGAGCGCTTATGAGGTCCGCTTTCCAAAACGCCGGCGGCAGCTTGCCAATTTCTACCACAGCGTCACATCGCAGCGATTCCATGAGGTGTTGACGGCGGAACTGGGCGACCGGGTTGTCCTAAACACCCGGATCGAAACGCTTGGCCCCGATTGGATCGATCTTGCGGACGGGCGCCGGCTGACAGCCGACCTCGTGATCGACGGGCGCGGACCCGTCGCTTTGCCCGATCTCATCCTCGCCTATCAGAAGTTTATCGGTCAGATGGTGCGGCTCGCCTTCGCGCATGGGCTCGACGCACCGATCATCATGGACGCGACGGTCGACCAGCTCGATGGCTATCGCTTTCTCTATGTACTCCCGTGGGACGCCCGCACGCTTCTGATCGAGGACACTCGATACACCGACGTCGCGGACCTTGACCGCGACGGCCTGCGGCGCGGCATCGCCGATTACGCGTCGAGCCAGGGTTGGACTATCGAGGCCGTGCTCGATGAGGAGGAGGGTGTGCTTCCGGTTGCGCTGGGCGGCGATATCGAGGCTCACTGGCGCCGCGCGGCGCGTTGCACCCTTTCCGGATTGCGCGCCGCGCTGTTCCATCCGACCACCGGTTATTCGCTGGCGGACGCGGCGGCTCTGGCAGACGCGATCTGCGGCTTGCCGACCATCGACGCGTCTTCGGTGGAGCGGCTGATCCGCGAACGGTCGATCCGCCTGTGGCGCGACCGCGCGTTTTTCCGACTGTTGAACCGCATGTTGTTCCAGGCCGCGCGACCAAGCGAGCGCTATCGCGTGCTGGAACGGTTCTATGGCTTGCCGGAAGCGCTGATCGCCCGATTTTACGCCGCGCGGCTCACCGGGCTGGACAAGTTGCGCCTGCTCAGCGGCAAACCGCCAGTGCCGTTGGGTGCGGCGCTGCGCTGCATCGTCGAGAAAGCACACGCATGAGGACAGCGGCGGTGATCGGTGCGGGGTTCGGCGGCATCGCGCTCGCTATCCGTCTGCAATCAGCTGGCATCCGGACGGTCTTGTTCGAAGCGCGCGACAAGCCGGGGGGCCGCGCCTTTGTCTATGAGGATTCGGGCTTCACCTTTGACGCAGGCCCTACGGTCATCACCGACCCGTCGGCGATCGAAGAGCTGTTCGCGCTGTCCGGCCGCCGGCTGGCCGACTACGTCGAGCTGATGCCCATCTCACCGTTTTACCGGCTGTCCTGGGAAGACGGCTACACGTTCGACTATGTCAACGACCAAGCAGAGCTTGACCGCCAGATCGCCGCTCGGTCGCCGGTCGACGTCGCCGGCTATAAGCGCTTCCTGAGTTATTCGGAGAAATTGTTGGAAGAAGGCTATGTAAAACTAGGCGCGGTGCCGTTTCTCGAATTCTCCAGCATGCTGCGCGCCGCGCCGGCGCTGGTGCGGTTGCAGGCGTGGAAGTCGGTATATGCCAAGGTCGCCGAATTCATCGCCGACGAGCATTTGCGCGAAGCCTTCAGCTTCCATTCGCTGCTGGTCGGCGGCAACCCCTTCTCCGCCTCCTCGATTTATATCCTGATCCACGCGCTGGAGCGCCGCTGGGGCGTGTGGTTCCCGCGCGGCGGGACACACGCTCTGGTAAGGGCGATGGTGCGGCTGTTCGAGGATCTTGGCGGCGTCTTGCGGCCGAGTACCCCCGTCGCGGCGATCGAGACCGCGGGGAACAAGGCGACCGGCGTTCGCCTCGCGTCCGGCGACGTACTGGCGTTTGACGGCGTGGCCAGCAACGCCGATGTGGTTCACACCTACACCAGACTCCTCTCAGCCCATCCACGCGGCCGAAACCGAGGCGCGGCGCTGGCGAAGAAGCGCCACTCGATGTCGCTGTTCGTGACCTATTTCGGCCTCAAACGGCACCACCCGCAGCTGGCTCATCATACCGTGCTGTTCGGCCCCCGATACCGCGAGCTGATCGCGGACATCTTCAAGGGGCCGGCGCTGCCCGACGATTTCTCCCTGTATCTGCACGCCCCATCGCGCAGCGATCCGTCGCTGGCGCCGCCGGGCCACGACGCGTTCTACGTATTGACGCCAGTGCCCCATCTGCAAGCGGCCGATCTCGACTGGACCGTCGTCGGCCCGGCCTACCGCGACCGACTCCTGGCTTACCTGGAGGCGCACTGCATCCCGGGCTTGCGCGCCGATCTGGTCACCAGCCGGACGTTCACGCCCTTCGATTTTCGCGACCAGCTCAACGCCCATCTCGGCTCGGCCTTCTCACTCGAGCCGATCTTGACCCAGAGCGCCTGGTTCCGTGCCCACAACCGCGATGATGTGATCGACAATCTCTATATCGTCGGCGCGGGAACCCATCCCGGCGCCGGGGTGCCGGGGGTGATCGGTTCGGCAAAAGCCACCGCTTCGCTGATGCTGAACGAGGCAGTAACCCGATGAGCGACTCCGTACTGGACGCCAGCCGCGACAGCATCAGACGGGGCTCGACCAGCTTCGCCGCCGCGGCGCGTCTGTTCGACCCGCGCATCCGCGAAGACGCCTACATGCTCTACGCTTGGTGCCGGCATTGCGACGACGAGATCGACGGTCAGGTCATGGGTCACGGCGCGGTCGGCCTCGACCCAATCCTGGCCCGGCGTAAGCTGGCCGAGCTGGAGGACAAGACGCGCCGCGCGATGGCCGGCGAGCCTACTGACGACACCGCCTTTGCCGCTTTCCAACGGGTCGCGCAACGGCACGGTATTGCGGCCCAACATCCGCTCGATCTGCTGCAGGGCTTCCGCATGGACGTGGAAGGGCGCAGCTATCGCACGCTTCAGGACACTCTGCTCTACGCCTATCACGTCGCGGGGGTGGTCGGTGTGATGATGGCGCAAGTCATGGGGGTGCGGGATATCGGCACCCTGCGCCGCGCGTCGGATCTTGGGCTGGCGTTGCAGCTCACCAACATCGCCCGCGACGTGATCGAGGACGCCAAGGTCGGCCGAATCTACCTGCCCGCCGACTGGCTGGGTGCGGTGGCGAATAGTCCAGCGGCGGTCATCGATCCCGCCAATCGCGACGCCGTGTTCGCCGCCACCGAACGCCTGCTCGCCGCCGCCGAACCCTATTACGCGTCCTCACGCTGGGGCCTTAAGGCTCTCGGCTTCCGATCGGCCTGGGCGATCGCGGCGGCGCGTGGCGTCTACCGTCAGATCGGTGTGAAGGTGGCCGCCATGGGTCCCGCTGGGATGGACCGCCGAGCCTCGACCGGCGCCGCGACCAAGCTGATGCTGGTGCTGCGCGGCGGTCTCGTCGCGGCGCGCGCGGTGACTTCTGACGGCTGGCAGACCGAGCCGGATCGAACGGCTCTCTGGGCGCCGTTCTAAAGTCGCCGCCGCCCTTCCAAACACAGTGCCGCCAGAAATCCCACGCCGGCAAAGCTCGCGAGCACGGCCCAAGCCTCAAGCACGGTCCTGTTGACGAGCCCGCGCCAGAGCACCGCTTGATAGGCCTCGATTACCCAGGCATGCGGCGTCAACCAGCCCAATGTCCGAAGCGCCTCGGGCATCAGAAAGCGCGGTGCCATCGAGCCGCCGACCGCCGCCAGGATCAAGAAGACAAAAGTCGACACCGGCTGCGCCTGGTCGCGCGTGTTGCAGGCCGCGGCCAGCGCAAGGGCGATCCCGGCACTGGCGGCAGCCGCACAAACCGCGGTGCCCGCCCAGGCCGCGAGGTTTGTCAGCAACGGCACGCCATAAATCACCGCGGCGACGACAAACAACACGAACGCCTGAACAACGCCTAGCCCTATCAACCAGAGCATTCGGCCGCCCAGCAATGGGGCGATGCCGCCCGAGCTGAGACCTAGCCGCAGACGAAGACCCGCCGCGCGCTCGTCGATCAGGGTCATCGCCCCCTGCATGGCGGTGAACATCAGGAACAGAATACTGACCGCACCAGCGTAATAAATGAGCAACGGATCGCCGCCGGGCAGGATTCGCTCCGCCACAAACGGCGGTGGCGCGACCCCGATGGAGACTCCGGTCACACGCCCGACTTGATCGGGCGTCAGGGCCAAGATCGGGCCAAGGCGCGCGACGTCTCGGCGGAACATCAATTCGGCCAGATCCTCGCCCGCAGCCGCGTTAACCTGCGCGACGAGAATTTCCCCAGCGGATTTCCGGCCGGGGTGGATCAGCACCGTGACGGGGGTGGGCGTCGTGGACAAATCGCCATGCAACACCAGCCCGGCGTCCGCCCGCCCCGATTTGATTGCATCTTCCAGGGCAGCGACGTCGGGCGATCGGGTCAGCCGCCCGCCCAGCCGTCGTTGCAGACTGTCGACTAGCCTGCGGCTGTCGCTGCTGTTGATCTGGTCGACGACGCCCGCCCCTATGTCGAGCCGGCCACTGGCGCCTGCGGCGAACACGGAAGCGAAGACGATAAACACCAGCGGCGGCAACACGAAGACCAGCACAAGGCCTGCACGGTCGCGCAACAGGCCCAACGCCATCACGCGCAGCATCACAAGGATCATGCCTCGCCAAATCTCTCGGGCGATCCCGTCGCCCAGCCGATCAGGGCGTCAAGCCCAGGGTGATGCACCGCCACCTCGCGCAGCTCCACGCCGTTCCAAAGCAAAACCATTTCGATTTCGCCCGCCTGCGTAAAAGCGTCTGCGACGATCCCGCGCCAGCACAATCCCCGATCCGACGGCGCCAGTCCCCGCGCGGCGAGAATCGCCTCAACCGCTGGCGACGCCTCGGAGAGTCGCACAACGAGCTCGGTCCGACCGCCAAACGCTTCTGCCATCAGTTCGGCGGGGCGCCCCTCCACTATCAGCCGACCAGCCTCCATGATTCCTAAGCGATCGGCCAGGACGGCGACGTCCTCGATATTATGGCTGATGAGCAGAATGGCTGCGCGATCCGCCCGCAACCCGTCGATCAGGCCGCGCAAGATGAGCCGCGTCTCGGCGTCAAGCCCCTCTGTCGGCTCGTCGAGCACCAACAGGCGGGGCCGGTGGACAATGGCCGCCGCCAGGTTGGCGCGTCGCCGCCAGCCGCCCGACAAACGGTCCAGCCGCTCGTCCGCCCGCTCGGTACAGACCGTCTCATCCAGCGCGCGCGCGACAGCCGCAGCCCGTTCGGTGCGAGACACGCCAGCCAGAGCGGCAAAAACGTCCAGGTTCTCGGCCACGGTCAGATGGGGATAGAGCGCGATCTCCTGCGGCGCGATCCCGACGTCACGGCGGACCTGACGGTCGCTGCTCGGATCCGCGCCGAGCACGCGCACCGACCCTTCATCAAGCGCAAGCGCTCCGATCGCCGCCTTGGCGAGGGTAGATTTACCCGCGCCGTTACGTCCAATCAGCGCGTAGACCTCGCCTGCTTCCAGCTCCAGGTCGACCTGGTCGAGGGCTGCCCGGTTTCCATAGCGACGCGTGGCCTTGGCGAGGTGGAGGACGGCCTCCGTCTGCTCAGCCGCCATAGCCCGCGTAGTGGAACAAGTTCAACACGTAAAGCGCCAACGGGCAGTTCGGATCGCCAAAGCTTGCCAAGGCCTCCTCGATCGTCTCCGCGATCGTCGCGCGCGTCCGCGCCTCGCCCCACAGGGTGACAAAGGTCACTCGATCGTCGTCCTTGCGGACGTCCTTCCCGATGGCTTCGGAGGTCGAAACGAAATCCTGCAGGTCATCCCACAGTTGGAAGGCGAGGCCTAGGCGATTGGCGAACAGGCGCGCCCGCATCTGCGCGGCCTGATCGGCTCCGGCGATCATCGCGCCTCCGACCATGGCGGCGGCGAACAGCACACCGGTCTTTTGATCATTCAGGCTCGTGAGCGTCTGCTCGTCCCGCAGCGCTTCCGGATCGCGCAAATCGCGGAACTGACCCGCTACCAGGCCACGAAAGCCCACCGTCTCGCTGAGCAAGGCGACCAGGGCCAGCCGCGTCTCGATTTCCACCATCGCGTCGCCGGCGATGACGCCGTACGCGTGGTTGAGAAGTGCGACCGCGGCAAGCACCGCCGTGTCCTCGCCAAAACGGCGATGCAAGGTCAACTTGCCCCGGCGCATTATGGCGTCGTCCATGCAGGGCAGGTCGTCAAGGACCAGGGAGGCTGTGTGGATCAGCTCGAGCGCGCAGCCGAAATCGAGGGCGGCGAGTTCGTCTCCGCCGAAATGAGCCGAGGACAGCATGGCGAGAAGCGGGCGGACCCGCTTACCCGGTCTCAGGCAAATGTCGCGCACCGCACCGATAAGCGGCAGGGGCGCCGCGTCCGCGGGCGGCAGCAGCTTTCTGAGGCGCAGATCGACCCGCGCCCGCCGCGCGGCCGACACGTCCGCCAGATCGAAGCTGGCGGCGGAGTCGCTTTCGCGCAGCACGCTTGCGATGGTCATTACCTCGCCGCACCCCCGGCCGCAGGAAACCCCGATTGTTCGGTCAGACGCTCATGAGCTGCGGCAGCCCCGGCGTAAAAAACATCTTCCCATATTGGGCGCCAACCCAGCATCGGCGCAACCTCGACGCTGTTATCGCCCCGCCAGGTCGCGGCGCCGATCAGCTGCGCGCCGCGGAAAATTTGACCTTCAGCTCGCGAATCGGGCGAACCCACAGGAAACCGAAAGAGACGCACCCCTCTCGGGTGGTGACCGCGTGATGGATGCGATGCGCCTGCACGCGCGCGCGCCAGAAGCTGCGCCGACCGTCCAGAGGCACCGGAAACCGCTGATGGACCAAGCCGTCATGGAAGAGCGCATAGGCCGCGCCATAGGCCGTGATCCCCAGTCCCAGTGGCAGCCACCACGATGACACGTTGACACCGAGCCAGATGAACAAGATGGCCGGCATCGCAAAGGTCACGGCGAACAGATCGTTGAGTTCGAATACGCCGTCGCGCGGCTCATGATGGCTGCGGTGCCAACACCACAACGCGCCATGCATGACCCATCGGTGCGTTGCCCAGGCGAATGCCTCCATGCCGGCGAACGCGGCGAAGAAGATGACAACCTTGGCGGCGAGCGCGACCATCGGCGAAGTCTAAGCCGTTCGGGTGAGATTGCGAACTCACAAATCTTGCCGGGTAAAGCGTTCCAGGCCGCTATCTCGCCTCAATCAGGCAACCAATTGCCATGGAAGCCGGGTGGAATCCGGTGCGGTAAATGGACAATCGCCAATGGTGGGCCCGCGAAATCGCGGGCGTCGACGATCACCAAATCGGTTGTCTGGTCGATCGCGTTGACGACCAAGCCAATCAGCCAGCCCTCATCCTCGGCGGCATCGGCATGAGCGGGGACAAAAACAAACTCGCCCGGATAACGGTCTGGCCCAAAGCTGTGCACGCTTCTGACGCCGGTTTTCAAATCGTGTTTGAACAGGCTATCGCCGCTGAGAAATGCCGGACTGGCGGTTTCAGGCAGCATCATCGCATAGGCATAGCGGTAGGGTTGACCGAACCGGCGCTCGTCGACGCGCGGAAAATCCTGCGGCTGTCGGTCGATCACGTCTCGGCGCACGAATCGTTCGATCGGATTGATCGTCCAGCGCTCGAACGCGCCGCGCGGGGCGTCCGGTCCCTCGGCGAACATGGTGTCGTAGGCGACGGCATCGAGAATCACGCCACCATCGTCCGTGTCGTAGGCATTCGCCACGTGAAACACGTAGCAGGGATCAACCTCGCACCAGATCACCTCGGTGCCGGCACCGTCGCGAGGAAGCAGGCCAACCCGAGCCGGATGCGAGGGGTTCCAGCGAAACGGGAACAGGCTCCCGGCGATCAGCGCACTCATCGAAAAGGTCACCGGGAGGTCGAGGATCACCGCGAAACGCGCGGTGATCGCGCAATCGTGGATCATCGGACCATGGCTGACCGGCACCGGCTCCTCTCGACGCACGCGCCCGTCGGCCGCGACCACGACATGATGGATCACGGTTGGATTGCGGGGGTCATAGGTGACCGCATGCATCTCGCCCGTCAGTGGATCGAGATGCGGATGGGCGCTGAACGAGCCGCGCAACGTGCCGCCGAAATCGTCATAGGCCAGCGTCGCCAGGGCGTCGTCGAGCACCACGGGCGAACATCCCGCCTCGACGAGCGCCCAAATCTTGCCTGCGAACCCAATCACATTGGTGTTGACGGTGTCGTATTCCTCTTCGCGCCGCTTCGGGGCCGGCGGCTCGCCCAGAGCAGCGGTGACCTGGTTCGAGCGAACCCAGCGATTGCGGTACCAGCGCGCGCGGCCGTGCTCGATGCGAAGACCGTGGACCATGCCGTCGCCGAGAAACCATTGATAGGTCCGCGGATCGGCGGCGATTGGGTTGGCGCCGATGCGCACATAGCGCCCATTGAGCGCCGGAGGGATCGAGCCAGTGACCGCCAAGTCCTCGATTGTCACTTCTTCCGTCATCGGCGCGTGAATGCCGGTGAGGAACGGATGGGGGCCGTCCGGCGGGCGAATCCGCGCGCGATTAAAGCTCGCGAGCGCCGTCACGCCTTTGCCAATAGCGCTGCGAATCGCGGTTTCGACGACGCTGGTCATTAGGTCTTCCTCCAGGAGGGGATCCGCCGCCGGCGCACAATCTACGGGAGCGCCCGCCGGCGCAATGTCCACGCTGCTGCGGCCGCGAGTGCCTTCCTTGGGATCAAACAACCGGTGTCGTCGGTGGGACTGGCTTTTCGTCTGGCGCTCATGGTCTGCGGCGACGACGTGGACCGGGCGGCTCAGTAGTAGCGCGGTATTGGCCCGTTATGCGGCGTCGCGCGGTCGCTCAGGTCGAACATCACCTCGTCGATGTAGCACCAGCCCCAGCCCTCGGGCGGGTCATAACCCTCGATGATCGGGTGCCGGGTGGTGTGGAAGTGCCGTGTCGCGTGCTGGTTCGGGGAGTCGTCGCAACACCCGACATGGCCGCAGGTCCGGCACAGCCGCAGATGGACCCAAGGCGAGCCAATTTTCAGGCACTCCTCACAGCCGAGCGCGCTCGGGGTTACATCGCGGATGGCAACCCCGTGAGAGCATCCATCTTCCATCAAGATCCCCGATCCGGGCAGGCGCGCCCCGGCCTTCAGTCTTCCACAGAAACGCGTGTGGTGCCGCGACGACCTGCGCGTCGTCACCGACAGCATTCGGCATTCTACGCCTACCGGAGCTGCCGCTGGGCGGTTCGGAGGGTCTCAGGCGCGCTCATGGTAATGCAGGCGGTCGCGCGAGCGCTCTCTGCAGGCTCAATTCTGCTCGCGCGATTCCCGAAACTTGACCTTCGGCCAATCTTCCATTGTCCGACGAAGATCCCAGGCGTTGCGCGCAAGAAACACCGGAACGCCGTCATGGTCCTCGGCGATGGCGCTGCTGCTGTTACCGGCGCGGAAGCGGTCGAGCTCGGAGCGCTCGGCGTCGAGCCAGCGCGCCGACTCGAACGGCACGTCCTCGAACCGCGTGCCGAGGTTGTACTCGGCTTGCAGCCGCGCCTTCAGGACGTCCAGCTGCAGCGACCCGACGACGCCAATGATCCAATCGCCGCCGTTCGCTGGCTTGAATACCCGCGTCACGCCCTCATCGGCCAGCTGTTCGAGCGCGTTGCGGAGATGCTTGGCGCGCATCGCGTCCTCAATACGCACGCGGCGCAGGATTTCCGGCGCGAAGCTGGGCAGACCGGTGACGCGGATGTCCTCGCCCTCGGTCAGCGTGTCGCCGACCCGCAGGGTGCCATGATTAGGGATGCCGAGAATGTCTCCGGGCCACGCCTCCTCGGCGAGCGCACGGCTCTGGGCCAGAAAAAACACCGGGTTCTGTACCGACATCAACCGCCCCGTGCGCACGTTCTTCAGCTTCATGCCACGATTGAAGCGGCCCGAGCACAGCCGAACAAAGGCGATACGATCGCGATGCTGCGGGTCGATATTCGCCTGCACCTTGAACACGAAACCGGAGACGTCGCTCTCCTCCGGGGCGATCGGCTGCGGATTGGCCGGTTGCGGGCGCGGCGGTGGAGATAGATCGGCGACCCCTTGCAGCAACTCACGCACGCCGAAATTGTTGAGCGCGCTGCCAAAGAAGATCGGCGTCAGATGTCCTTCGCGAAACGATTGCAGCGCGAACGGCGGACAGAGGCCGCGCGCCATCTCGACCTCTTCGCGCAGACGGTCGATTGCCGCTTCGGGCAGGTATTGCGGCAATTTCGGATCGTCGAGACCGCTGCATTGGATGGGCTCGACAAGCCGATCGCGCGCCGTGGGGTCAAATAGCAGCAGCGTATCGGCGAACAAATTGTAGGTGCCGAGAAAGTCCCGCCCGCTGCCGATCGGCCAGCTCGCCGGGGTGACATCGAGCGCCAGCGTCTGCTCGATCTCATCGATCAGGTCGAACGGGTCGCGGCTCTCGCGGTCGAGCTTGTTGACGAAGGTGATGATCGGTACGTCGCGCAGCCGGCACACTTCGAACAGCTTGCGGGTCTGCTCCTCGATGCCGCGCGCCGCGTCGAGCACCATGACGGCGCTGTCGACCGCGGTCAGCGTGCGATAGGTGTCCTCGCTGAAATCCTGATGGCCCGGCGTGTCGAGCAGGTTAAAGGCGAGCCCGTTATGCTCGAAACTCATCACCGCCGAAGACACCGAGATGCCGCGCTCCCGCTCGATCGCCATCCAGTCGGAGCGGGTGCGTCGCCGCTCGCCGCGCGCGCGCACTTCGCCCGCGAGCTGGATCGCGCCGCCAAATAACAGCAGCTTTTCGGTCAGCGTCGTCTTGCCGGCGTCGGGATGCGAAATGATCGCGAAGGTACGCCGGCGAGCGATCTCGTCAGACAGCGTGGTCATGGCCTCTGATGCGGTTGAACGGCAGGACGCCGATATGTGAGGTGCCAGGCGCGAAATGCCAAGGCCGATGGTAGGCCCCGGACGAACGCCGGCTGGGCGGCTAGCAGACGGCTCATCGAGGGCGGCTTAGCCACAAAACGGCGCGTCGGCTTTTATTCGATTGCTGCCCTTTGAGAGCCCGAAGAGCGCAAATCTCCGGCTAGCGGCAAAGGCCGAACATGGGCCTATCGGGGCTGGCAGCGTGGCGGCTACAATTCGTCGCCGGAAGGGAACAGAGCACTTTGCGTCACGTCAGGTCGCCAGGCGGGGTTCAATCAGTATCAGACTGATGCTCCGATTTGCTGGCCAATCGAAGGAGTGTCCTCGTTGTCTGAAAAGAGACGGACGGCCGGCGCTCGCCGCTTTGCATTAGCTTTCGTCCTTGCTCTGCTGTCCGCCGAGGCATCGGCGCAAGCCCCGGGCGGCGGCCCGCCTGCCGTCGGCGTCGTGCGGGCCGAACAGCAGCAGATCACCCAAAGCGATGAATTCAACGGGCGCATCCAGGCGGTGAACCGGGTGGCTCTCGTCTCACGCGTCACCGGCTTTCTCGAAAAACGGCATTTCATCGAGGGGGCCGAGGTCAAGAAAGGTGATCTGCTTTACGAGATCGAGCGACCGCCTTTCCAGGCGCTGGTTGATGCCGCCAAGGCCAATGAAGACCAACTGGAAGCACAACACCGGAATGCGCTGATAACCTTACAGCGTGCCCAAAAGCTGTTGCCGACCGTCGCGGGCCAGCAATCCGATGTTGATACCGCGCTCGCCAACGAGCAGGCATTAGCCGCGCAAATCGACGGCGCTAAGGCGCAGTTGCAGACCGCGCAGATAAATCTCGACTACACCAACATCTACGCACCGATCGATGGGAAGATCAGCGCGACGCAGGTAACCGAGGGCAATGTCGTCTCGCCGACGAGCGGCACGCTGGCGAACATCGTGAGCCAGGATCCGATGTACGTGCTGTTTCCCATCCCGGTGCGCACTGGGCTCGATCTGCGAGCACGCTATGAACCAAAGGGTGGGTTCAGCGCCGTTGTCATCAAGCTGCGCCTCCCCAATGGGCAGATCTACGGGTCCGACGGCAAGCTCGATTACGCCTCGCCGACGATCACGGAAAATACCGACACGTTCACGCTGCGCGGCGTCGTGCCCAATCCGCTGCTGACCGGACAATCACAAGCACCGGGGGTGCAGCGCGAGATGTTCGACGGGGAATTCGTCAGCGTGCTGCTCGAGGGCGTGGAGCCGATCACGGTTCTGGCTGTGCCCAGCGCCGCGGTGTTGTCGGATCAACAGGGCGACTATGTCTACGTCGTCGATGCACAGAACAAGGCGCAGGTTCGCCGCATCCAGCAGGGCCAGTCGACGCCCTCCTTGGCGGTAATCACGAATGGGCTCAAGGAGGGCGAGCTCGTCATTACTGAAGGTTTGCAGCGCGTTCGCCCCGGCGAGGCGGTATCTCCCGCGCCCGCGACACCGGGACCAAACGTCGGCTCCTCGGGAGCCAAGCAGTGATTTCCGATGTCTTTATTGATCGCCCGCGGCTAGCGGGTGTCATCGCGGTCGTCATCACGATCGCGGGCCTTTTGGCGCTGACCCGCATTCCTGTGGCGCAGCTGCCCGATATCGTCCCGCCGCAGGTGCAGGTCAGCGCGGTCTATCCTGGCGCTTCGGCCGCCGTCGTCGAAGCCAGCGTCGCGCAGCCGATCGAGGCGCAGGTCGTCGGCGTCGACAAGATGATCTACATGAAATCGACGAGCGCCAATGACGGTTCCTACAATCTGACGGTCAGTTTTGATCTCGGCACCGACCCGGACATCGACACCGTCAACGTCAACAACCGCGTCCAGACCGCACTCGCGCAACTCCCGGCCGAGGTCCAGCTCGAAGGCCTCACCGTCCAGAAGAAATCCTCGGCGGTCCTGCAATTCCTCTCGCTTTACAGCGATAACGGCAAGCAGGACCCGCTCTTCATCACCAACTACGCGATCATCAACATTATCGACGTTCTCTCGCGGGTGCCGGGGGTCGGGCAGGCACACGTCTTCGGTGCGCTCAATTATTCGATGCGCATCTGGTTCGACACCAACCGGCTCGACAATCTAAAGCTGACCACGGCTGATCTGATCAACGCGATCCAGGCGCAGAACGTCCAGGCGCCTGTCGGCCGCATCGGCGCGCGCCCGATCGGACACGACCAACAATTCCAGATGAACATCCAGACGCAGGGGCGGCTGTCGACGCCCGAAGAGTTTGGCAACATCGTGCTGCGCGCCAACCCCGATGGCTCGCTGTTGCGCGTGCGCGACGTCGCCCGTGTCGAACTCGGTGCCCAGAACGAGGATGTCGAGGGGCGCTACAACGGCGAACCGGCGGTCGCCATCGGCTTGTATCTGTCGCCGGGGGCCAACGCGGTCAACACCGCCTCGGCGGTCATCGCGGCGATGGACCGCCTCTCCCAGCGGTTCCCGCCGGGGCTCCACTATGTCGTCAACTACGACACGACGGCATTCGTGCGGGCGACGATCCATGACGTGCTGGTCACGCTGGCCATCGCGTTCGGCCTCGTCGTGATCGTGGTCTTTATCTTTCTTGGCAGCCTGCGCGCAACGATCATTCCGGCGATCGCGGTCCCGGTCAGCGTCATCGGTGCGTTCGCCGTTCTTCTTGTCGCCGGCTATTCCGCCAACACGGTGTCCTTGCTGGCGATGGTGCTGGCGATCGGCATTCTCGTCGACGATGCCATCGTCGTGGTCGAGAATGTCGAAAGGGTCCTGCAGGAAAACCCGGAGCTCAGCCCGGCTGACGCGACAAAACGGGCAATGAGGGAGATTACCGCGCCGATCATCGCCATCACGCTGGTGCTGCTGTCGGTGTTTGTGCCTGTGGCGTTCATCCCGGGAATCTCCGGACAATTGTTCCGGCAGTTCGCGGTCACCATCAGCGTTGCGATGCTGATCTCGGCGCTCAACGCGCTGACCTTGTCACCCGCGTTGTGTGCTCTCTTCCTGCGCCACCGTGGGGTGAGGCGCGGGCCGATGGGATGGGTTTTGCGCCGCATCGACAATGTCCGCGACGGCTATGCCTCGATCGTCCGCCGCCTGGTGCGTCTCTCGTTATTCGGCCTCTTGTTCGTCGCCATCTGTGCCGGCGGAATCGGGTTCCTGGCACTGCACGCGCCGACCGGCTTCCTGCCCGAAGAGGACCAGGGCGCGTTTTTTATCAACGTGTCGTTGCCCGACGGGGCCTCGGTCTATCGCACCCGCGAGGCGGTCAGCCGCATTACGGGGCTGCTGAAACAGATGCCGCAGGTCGACAAGATCTTCTCGATCAATGGTTTTTCGATCATCGACGGGGTCAACGAGCCCAACACCGGCTTTATCGTCGCGCTGTTGAAGCCGTTCGAAGACCGCACCGCCGCCGCCGATTCGGCACAGGCGTTGATCGGCCGCGTCTTCGCCGAAGGCCGCGAGGTGCGTAGCGCCAACGTCTTTGCCTTCAACCTGCCGCCGATCATCGGGTTGTCGACAACCGGCGGCTTCGAATACGACCTCGAGGCCCTGGAGGGGCAGGAACCGGCCGCGATGAACGCCGTCATGCAGGGGCTGATCGCCAATGCCAACCGCGATCCGCAGCTGACACGCGTGTTCTCGACCTATACCGCCAACAATCCTTCGATCTATCTCGACATCGATCGCGAGAAAGCGCAGTCGCTGGGGCTGAGCATGAACGATGTGTTCGGCGCGCTGCAGGCAACGCTGGGCGGCATCTACATCAACAATTTCAACCTGTTCGGGCGAGTCTGGCAGGTCAATATCCAAGGCGAGGCGGCGGACCGGCGCGATGTGTCTTCGTTATGGCAGATCTACATCCGCAACAAATTCGGCACGGATGTGCCGCTCCGCTCGATTGCCAACGCGCGCGTGATTGTCGGCCCGCAAGTGATCACCCGCTACAACAACTACCGCGCCATTCCGATACAAGGCAGTCCCGCCGCCGACGCCTCGTCTGGAGCCGCCATTACCGCCATGGCAGACGTCTCCGCCAAGACGCTCCCCTCGGGCTACGGTTATGAATGGACCGGCACCGCCTATCAGGAGGTGGCGGCATCCGGCCAGACCGGCGCCATTCTCGCTCTTGCCGTGCTGTTTGCGTTTTTGTTTCTTGTGGCGCTCTACGAGAGCCTGGTCATCCCGATACCGGTCCTGTTGTCCGTGCCGGTTGGCGTTTTGGGCGCGTTTCTTGGCCTTCTCGTCTTCCATCTGTCGCTCGACCTTTACGGCCAGATCGGGCTTGTCGTGCTGATCGCGATGGCGGCGAAGAACGGCATTCTCATCGTCGAGTTCGCGAAGGATCAGCGGGAGCGGGGTAAGGACATCCGCGAGGCCGCGGTGCTTGGCGCGCAGATGCGGTTTCGCGCGGTGATGATGACCTCCTTCGCCTTTATTCTCGGCGTTTATCCGCTAGTGGTGGCCCGGGGCGCCGCGCAGATCAGTCGCCACAATGTCGGGACCCCGGTTTTTGCCGGCATGATCGCCGCGAGCGCCGTCGGGATCTTCGTCATCCCGATGCTCTACGTCATTTTCCAGTCGCTACGCGAGCGGAGTGCGCACCGCTTCCGAAGCGCCAAAACCGCGGAATGAACCCCTATCTCGTAATCGGGACGCTGGGCCGTCTCCGCGATCCGCGTCACAACCTGATCCGGCCGAAGATCGCCGAAAATCGTGGCCGCAATGGGCGACGAGGTTTTGGCCGAGTTTCCGAGCGCTCTCGACGCGGTTCATTGTGTCGTCGATATTACCGTTACGACCGTAATTTCTCGAACGACGCGGCGCAGCGGTTCGCGGATCATATTGTGTCGCTGATCGGCACTATCCGGTTCTGACCGAGCCGTCGCAGGAAAC
>Ga0210398_10000591_pt1 | contig 40616 bp, 24 predicted proteins | sample IncBWC4OmetaG_FD_161047 | JGI IMG/M metagenome (GOLD analysis project Ga0210398, IMG submission 161047) | Forest soil microbial communities from Barre Woods Harvard Forest LTER site, Petersham, Massachusetts, United States - Inc-BW-C-4-O | ecosystem: Environmental > Terrestrial > Soil >... | reverse complement strand
CCTCTATGTTGTCAGCGCCGCCAACGTAGTCAGAGGCGCCCGCGACCGTTCCCGGAATCGGCGTCAAAAGCAGTTGGGCCAACCCGGTGTTGCCTACGGCTGTCGTGGGCACTCCAGTGTAGAGCCCGGTGTAACTCCACGCTCCGCGACTGGCAGGAGGTTGAAAGATGGAAAATCCTAAACGCTGGAATTGGAATCCGAACTTGAAGGTTTCGCGTCCAGCAGTCTTAGTAACATTGTCAGTAAATTGGGAAGTGGTGCTGAGCTCGATGGAGGGGAGAAATTCATTACTGCCGAGCGTGGTTAGGCCCGTGATGAAGAGGGACCCCAAACCGCCATTCGAAGCGACCGTAGAAACTCCAGGAATTCCAAACTCAGCGGGAATACCAGAAGTGTCGGCATTTGGTTGAAGACGATTGACGGCGATGCGACTGTATCCCACGCGCGCTTCATTTACCATGGAGGTAGAAAACATGTGCGACTCGCTTATCATGGTGTTAAGGCTTTTCGCCGTCTGATTCCCATCAGCGAAGGATCCTCCATCCGCAATCCCTCCAAAGGGCCCGGGAAGAAATGACGGGTTGTCTACATAGCTGAATCTGCCGAAAATGTTGTCCTTTTCTCTAAAGCTATGGTCCACGCGCACGTCAAATTGGTTGGGGTTATCGCTGGAAATCGGGTTTGAGGCATAATTATTGAAAAGCTCGGAGTTATTGGGAGCGGGATACAGGTTGAGGAGTTTAATGGCATTGGCATCCAGGCGATTCGCGGGAATGATGTTGCCCGCGAAAGGCTCGCGGGCATAACCCAATTGCGTGCCGGTCGGTAAGCCGCCGCAGGGGGCAGTGATATTTGTCACAGAGTCCGGAACTCCGCAGTCCACCGGGCGCGTGGTGGCAGGATCGAAGACTTGCCCTATCCCAAAGGTTCGTCCCAGAACGTCGGGGCCGGTGGTGCCCGCTTGGGTGAGTAGTTCCGAGAGATTGGTATACCCGCTGCTCCGCTCCAGATCCGTTGGAACCGTGCTTATGTAAGGAATAGCCTGGCGGATGCGGGTACCTTCGTAATCGAGGAAGAAGAAGGTTTTGTTGTGCCGAATCGGACCGCCAAAAGTGAAACCGAATTGGTTCTGGCGGTACTCACCCTTCGGAATGCCGCCTGAATTCTCAAAGAAGTTCGCGGCGTCAAATTTGTCGTTGCGCAAGAACTCCCAGGCATTTCCGTGGAACTGATTGGTTCCCGACTTGACGGTTGCGTTGAGGACGGCCCCGGCGGAACGCCCAAACTCAGCGCTGTAGTCGTTGGTCTCGACCTTAAACTCCTCGATCGCATCTACCGGCGGACGGACGACGTAGGCTGTCCCATTTAAGAAATCGACGAGATTAGAATTGTTGTCCAGGCCGTCGAGCAAATAGTTATTTTGCGCCGGGCGCAATCCATTGGCGGCAAAACTGCCGCTCGCGCCCAATCCACGCGTGTCTTCCTGGTCTTGAGTCACCCCTGCCGCTAGTTGAGCGAGAAAGGTGAAGTTACGCCCATTCAGGGGGAGTGCGTTGATCGTTTCCGCTTCGACCACCTGTCCCACGGAAGCCTCTTGGGTCTGAAGCGCTGGTGGCGCGGCATCGACAATTACCGTCTCCGAGGGTTGGCCAACCGGCAAGGTAAAATCGACAACAACTTTCTCCTGTACATCGACCGTGACGTTCTTTTGTCGCACCTTCTGAAAACCGCTGGTTTCCGCCGACACGGAGTAATGACCGATCTTTACTGGCGAGAACGTATATTGCCCAGCGGATCCGCTGGTCGTCGATATGGACTGTCCAGAATCTTCATTTGTAAGCGTCACGGTGACACCCGGCATCACACCTCCGCTGGCGTCTTTGACAGTCCCGGAAATGGCGCCCGTATCCACCTGACCACATACCCCCAGGGGAAAAACCAGACCCAGCAAGACCAGCGCGAATGTTAAGGGCAACTTGCGGTTTGGAATAAAATTAAACATGGTAACGATGTTCCATCCTTTCGCTCGCTAAGTGAGGACCCGGTCGAGGAGTTGACTGCCTTATCGATGTGATTCCATAAATGCTCCTTCCCGGAGCTTCGGAGGCGGCCGCACGGTCTGCATTGCGAGAGCCCATCCTTTATTTCCTTTACTACCTATTAGTTTCGTTTTATTGCGATTTAAAATTGACCATATTGGAAGCTTCTCCGGTTGTCAAGGGAAAAGCGCGGTGCGGGGCCAGCTGGATTTGCTTGCATGGAATTGAAAAGCCTGATCTTTCGCATGGGGCTCGAATTCTCGCGACTTCGATGGCGCTCGCGAAGCCCAAGCGTTGCGAACGGAACGATGAAAACCACAAACATGGCTGCTTTCGTTTAGTTGCGAATCCGCTCTTTGTATTGAGGCTGCTTACTGTGTCAGACTCTAGTCCCCCTGACACTACGGTTCGCTGTGCGTTTGCCGCGCGGGAGAATTTCCGAATCGCGGAACATTTTCGATCTGAGCAACCGTAAAACGCGCATCGGCAACAAACGAGGTGCCATGAAAAAATCCATCGGTGACAACATGATCCCCAAGGGTTGGGACTTTGAGCGGGGACTCGAACTCGTCAAGAAAGCAGGATACGACGGCATCGAACTCTGGCTCGGCGACGTTCCGTGGTTCCAGATGAGCACGACCGACGCGGCGGTGAGCGAATTGCGCCGCAAAGTGGAAAACGCTGGATTGGTGGTCTCCAACGTTTCTACCGGCCTGCACTGGAATACTCCCCTTTCGGCACGTGACCCCAATGTCCGTGCTCAGGCCATTCGCATTGTAGAACGCCAGTTAGAGACAGCTCAGCTCCTCGGTTGCGACGCCATACTTGTGGTCGCGGGGCTCGTGACCCAAGAAGTTCCTTACAATGAAGTCTATCAACGCTGCCTGGACGCGATGAGGCAACTTGCGCCACTCGCGGCAAAAGCACAAGTTAGAATCGGCTGCGAGAATTGCAACTCGGAGCAACGCTTTTTGTTAACGCCGAGAGAGTTTTGGACATTCCTCAATGATGTGGACAGCCCATTCGTCGGCATTCACCTCGATGTAGGAAACATTCACGACACAGGATTCGCTGAGCAGTGGATTGAGATGCATGGGCCGCGCATCACGCGCATCCATCTAAAGGACGTCATGAAAAAGCGAGGTCGGTGTTGCGACACGGTCTATACGAGCCTTTTCATCGGTGACAACAACTGGCCCGCCATACGAGCCGCGCTGACCAAAGTAGGCTACAACGGCTGGTTGATTGCGGAAATGGAAGCTCGCTACCGTTACGCACAGGACCAACAGTTTTATGACACCGTGGCCGACATGGACCGCCTGATTTCAGGCAGGCTCTGAAGGCCGATGCGGAGGGGTTTGGATGAATATTTCGCGCCGACATTTCGTGGGTGTCTTGACCGGCGCGGCCGTCACCCTCTGGTCAGACCGACCGATCGGTTTGGATACGCCTGGTTCTCGCCCGGCACGCGAGCTCGACTGCCTTCTGCTGGACCTCGACACGCATTGTGTCCTTCGTGAATCGTTCGAAGGATATCAAGCGGCACTCGCCGGCGAACACAATCACATCCCGGAAGCTAGGCTCAACTCACGAAGCCCTTGCCGGATAGCAATTGTTCCAGGCCTCGGACCGCTGGACCCCGCCACGGCATCGGCGCTATCGGGCTTACTCCAAGCGGGGACTCATGTTCTATTGGAATCCGGCGCGGGGTTCTCGAGCCGTGCGGAATTTACTGCTCATCAGCGAATGCTGGATCGTTATTTCGACATTGCCGTCTACCCTCCTGTCAGCCTATGGCCGGGACAGCCTTTTGACGACGCGCTTTTTTTGCATCGCTCCGGGCGATATCCGGGCAAGAGACTGGATAGACAAGAATCCATTCCTTACGTCGACTACCTTTGGCCACGCGAGACAAAGGTCCGGGACTTCAGTCGGGTGATTCCCGTGTCGGCCAGAACGGGTGATGTAATCGGCAAGGTCGGAGGATTACCCGTCGCGTGGAAGAGACGCATGGGAAAGGGGACACTGATCTTTCTCGGCTCTCCGATGGGCCCCGCGCTACGCGCAGGCGACCCGGAAGCTCGGTCCTGGTTACGGTTGGTTACCGCGCTCTGACGGGGCGCCGTAGGTTTTTTTCTCGCTTTGGGACAACCAGTTGCCCACTTTTTCAGACATAGCTGACCTGCAGAACGCGCGAGCGTAGGGACCTGCCTCGATATGCTTCGTTTTACTTCTTTTGCTTTCGTTCTTCACACATCCGGTTTACACTCTGCCGTGCGCGCTGGCGGTAACCAGAACGCAGAGATCGCGGGACGGGCCAAAGACTATGATTAACGAACTGTGCCCGATGCGTTGGCGCATACAGATTGCGGCATTCGCCGCCGTGGTGGCCGTCAATTACGCGCCGGCCTTCGGACAGGATATTCAGTATCGAGAAGACCCTAACGCAGAAAAACGCATGACGTTACTCAACGTGGAAAAAATTTTTGCGATGTACCACAGAGGAAAAAGATGAACCGGACTCGCCGAGAACCGCAGCATGCAGTAGCGTCCGTGATAGCGACCGTGGCGTTAACGATTTTTGGCGGATGCAAAACAAAAGAGAAGAAACCCGAACCCGTATCCGCTGTTAATGTTGTGACCCAAGCCGATGGAATTCATTTGAAGACAGGGCCAGCGGAGTTTCTACTTACCACCACTGGGAGTGTGTTAGCCCGCTTCTACAGCGGGACCCAATGGCTGACTCTCGATGAAGCGGAGCCCGGATCTGGAATCGTCGTAACCAGCGGAAGGCAAGTCGTTAACGATTTTGTGCGCGATCTGGGACACGCCCAAATCGAGCCGGCAAATGGCAAGCTCGGCTCTCTTGGCAAGCGAGTGGAGGTCAAGGGGCACAGCTCGAGCACAGGACTCGATGAATTCCTGACCGTCGAGGTGTATGACGACTTTCCTTCCCTAGCGCTGCTTTCAGCGATCTACAGAAACTCCGGCGATAAAGAAATAGCCCTCGATAAAGTGACGTTGCAAAATCACTCGTTGAACGCGTCTTTGGCGGACAGCAATGCGAAATCGCACGAGATGTGGGCGTTTTTCGGAGCAAGCCTCAGATGGGGCAAAGATGATGTTCTGCCCATCCCGGCGAGGTTCTCGCAAGACAACCCTTTTGGTGCGCCGGTGGAAACGCACGACGATCTAGGTCGCGTGGGCGGAGGAGTACCTGTCGTGGCGTTCTGGACACGCAACCTGGGCTTGGCGATCGGACACCTGGAAACATTACCGCTGGCCCTCTCCATTCCCGTGCACACGACGACCGACGGGAGAGTGGAGGCGTCTGTTGAAGTTCCGGCGAGCACGACGCTCAAGCCGGGCGAGGGGTTCTCTACGCCGAGAACGTTCGTAACTGTCTTTCACGGCGATTACTACGAACCCTTGAGCACGTGGTCGAAGGCGGTAGAGCGGGAGGGCATGACGCGGCCGAAAAACAACGAGGAGAACTATGCCGTGTCTTGGTGCGGCTGGGGTTACGAGTCAGATGTAACACCGAAACAGATGACCGACACCATCCCCAAGTTGAAAGACCTAGGAATTCATTGGGCCACCCTCGACGACCGGTGGTTTGACAACTACGGCGACTGGCAGCCGCGCAAGGACACCTTTGGCGGAAACGCGATCCGGGAAATGGTCAGGGACTTTCACAATCAGGGGATCAAGGTTCAACTCTGGTGGTTGCCGTTGGCAGTAGAGGATGGAAAGTTCAAATACGGGGACCACAAATACGTCGTTTCGAATGTCGTCAAGGAGCACCCTGACTGGCTGATCCTTGACGAAAAAGGACAGCCCGCCAGGATGACGCGAAACCTGGCCACACTCTGCCCAGCAGTACCGGAAGTCCGCGAATACTACAAGAAACTTACGGAGCGCTTCATACGCGACTGGGATTTCGACGGACACAAGCTCGACAATATCTACGCAACTCCGCGCTGCTACAATCCGAAGCATCACCACAAATCACCGCTCGACTCCGTTTATGCCATGGGCGAAGTGTACAAAACGATTTTCGAAACGACTCGCGCACTAAAGGCAGACAGCGTGACGCAGAGTTGTCCTTGCGGAACGCCGCCGAGCCTTGCCTGGTTGCGGTACATGGATCAAGCCGTTACTGCGGATCCAGTGGGCTCCGTGCAAGTGCGCCGGCGAATCAAGATGTACAAGGCTTTGCTCGGCCCCCATGCAGCCATCTATGGAGATCACGTTGAGCTGTCCCGCATCACCGGAGCAAACACCGATAACGAGCAGGATGTGGGCGACGACTTCGCTTCGACGCTTGGAACCGGTGGAGTTCTTGGAACGAAGTTCACCTGGCCGGACTACGGTCCGAAGCTCAAAAATGTGTACTTGAATCCGGCGAAGGAAGCGCACTGGAAGAAATGGATTGCGCTCTACAATGAAAAGATGCTCTCAAAGGGAAACTTCCTGGATTTGTATGTCTACGGATATGACATCCCTGAAGCATACGCAATCGAAAAAGGAGGCGCAACGTACTATGCGTTTTACGCGCCAGTTGCAACTGACAACGGCAGCCAGGACGCGAGATGGAGCGGCGAAGTGGAATTGCGAGGGCTAGGCAACAGGACCTATCACCTGACCAACTACGTCGACGGGAAGGACCTCGGAACCGTCACTGGTCCTGAAGCTAAATTGCGTGTCGATTTTACCGGCAGCTTGCTCTTGGAAGCGAAATAGGAAAATCTAGTCTTCGACAAAGCGGTCTATTTTCTGGTGCCATGCTTTCCGGTTTTAAGAAGCGCACGCAAGCTCTTGCCGACTGACTCTCTGTAGCTCGGTCCTGCAGTGCGGTGAGAATGGCAACGATGTCGGAGGCCTGGGCAGCTTACGCCGCCGTGCTTGCCGTCGACGGATTCACTGAGCAGGTGTAGGTAGTTGGCTCCCAGAGGCAGGATCTCCTGTTCCAGCCTGCTGCGCACCTGGTTCATCAGATTCTCGTAGCACTGGGTTCCCCAAGTGTGTAAGCCAGCGGCACCGGGAAAGGAAGCTCTAAGGCTCCCCGGGGTATATTTCCGGCGCCGGTGGCAAATTAAAAGGTGATTCGGGCAATGAGTTGGATCTGCCGAGCAGGTAGCGCGGACGTCACCTTCCCAAATGTCGCGTCCGCCATGTTACCGTCAACCGGCCCGAGGTTGGAGTGGTTGAAAACGTTCAGGAAGTCGAAGCGTAATTGCAGATTGCCGGCTTCGCCCAACCACGGGATGTGCGTGTTCTTGGCCACGCTCGCATCCACATTGACCAAGGCTGGATTGCGATAGCAGTTGCGTGGCTCGTTTCCTTCCGCGCCAGCCGTCGGAGCCGAGAAATCGGATGCTGGAAACAGCCCGTTTATGTACGCCGACCTGCCATAGGAAACGTTGCAGCCGAAGCTTGGCAGGCTTTGCGGATTGCATCGACACGCACCAGAGCTTTAGGCGGCAGCTCACCCGACTTCGCGATCTGCGCGTCATCCCCTGACCTAACGGTGCTGTACACGAAAGCTTAATGCGCCTTCTTCGAGACACGAGCCACCAACTCGTCCAATTTCGAAAGCAAGAGCTTTAGGATGGGAGACTGGTTCGACTTTCTGTAGCCGAGCACCAGATCGACAGTTGGCTTCTCTCCCTTCAGAGGACGACTCGTTACCGACGAAGGGAGAAAGTTCTGTGCATAAGCAGGCAACAGCCCGACGCCGCGCGTCGAGACTATTAAGGAAATTCCCATGGTGACGTGGTCCGCCTCGTGAGCTGGCGTGATATTGATTCCGGACCGCTTCAGGTAATCGTCGATGACCGCACGCAGTACAGGAGCCGTGTCCGACACTATCACGAATGCCTCGCCCGCGAGATCTCTCGGACTGATGGCCTTGAGCGCAACGAGACGGTGGTCACTCGGCATGATCACCATTAGGGGCTCCTTCGCGAGAAGACGGAACGCCAACCCTGACACCCCTTTTTCCCGCCGAAGAAAAGCTGCATCGATTTTTCCTTGCGAAAGGCCGTCCGCGAGCCGCGGCGAGTATTGACTCGATATCATCACGTCGATGTTAGGCAGTTCGTCGCGCAAGATCCGCAAGGCTTCCGGCATCCACGTCAATTCGTGTCCGGTCAGAAAACCCATGGTGAAGCATGGCTTGGCGGGGTGTGCGACGTGGCGCGCAGCTTCGGCTGCCGCTTCCACCTGCGATAGCACCGAGCGGGCGTGATCGAGAAAGGCTCGACCCGCCGGTGTCAGTTCGATCCCGCGAGCACGGCGCGTCAGGAGTTGGACGCCTAGCTCGCTCTCAAGATCTCGAATCTGTCGACTCAACGAAGGTTGTGACGTGTGTAGCCTTTGCTCTGCTGCCACGGTGAGACTTCCCGCCTCGGCGACCGCGACGAAATAGCGAAGGTGTCGCAATTCCATTTTCCACTCCCATGCTTATGAGGTATCGATGCCAGCGTAACAAAGTATGTTCCAACAACGCTACCAATGTCCGACTTCGTCATCCAAGTGAGTGATCTGAGCGGTCGCGAAAGCAGCTTCTGACGGACGTTCAGTCATGCCTGAGCTGCATAGACTTGAGATCAAGGAGGCAGTAGCCATGAGTTCACCCGTTGTTTTAATCACCGGCGCACTGACCGGCATTGGCCGTGCCACGGCCTTGGCCTTCGCGCATGAAGGAGCGCGGGTGGTTGTTTCCGGTCGACACGACGATAAAGGTCAGAAGCTAGCCACTGAACTGCGCAACCTCGGCACCGAGGCCGAATTTCTGCGCACCGATGTGCGGCATGAAGAGGAAGTCAAAAACCTGGTCGACCAGACCATCGCTCGTTTCGGTCGTCTGGACATTGCCGTCAATAACGCCGGCACCGAGGGCACTCCCGGTTCGGCTGCCGATGTAACCACGGAGAACTATCAAGCCATCTTCGACACAAATGTGCTTGGCGTGCTTCTGAGCATGAAGTACGAGATTCGGGCCATGCGTCGGCAAGGCAAAGGCAGTATCGTTAACATCTCGTCTGCGTACGGCAAAGTCGGTGGCCCGACCGCGGCAGTGTATGTCGGCAGCAAGCACGCCGTGGAAGGCATCACGAAGTCAGCGGCCATCGAACTCGCCGGCTCGGGCGTTCGTGTCAACATCGTTGGCCCTGGTCCGGTGGAAACGGGAATGTTCAACCGCTTTGCGCAAACGAAGGAAAACAAAGCAAATTTTCTCGACGCACAAGTTCCTAACAAGCGCATTGGCACTCCCGAAGAAATTGCAAACGCCATCGTGTTCATTGGCTCCGACAAGGCGTCCTACATCATCGGTGCATCCCTGGCGGTCGACGGAGGAATGAGCGCCGACTAATTCTGGGACCGCCTCCAGACAGGGATCTCTTATGACTAACTACACGCACCAAACCGCGCCGATCCAGTTCGTTAAGGCCGCCGGCATTCGCTTCGCGTACCGTCGCTTGGCCAACCGCCGCTTCGGCGCAAAGATGGACATCCCGCTGCTCTCCTTCATGCACTTTACCGGAAGCATGGATCACTGGGATCCCGCATTGACCGACGGATTTGCCCAGGACGCAGCCTACGCTCGTGGTGAACGGCAGCAACGACGTGATCGTTGGTACGGTGAATTCTTTCCATCCTCCAGCAGCACCTGCCGAATGCGCAGCTCATTCTGTACCCCAGCGGGAATCATGGTGCGCAGTACCAATACCCAGAGCTGTTGTTGAAAATGTCGCGCGGTTCCTAAAGGGCTGAGCACGAGCACAAAGAGGGAAGCCAAAACATGAGAGAAAAGCAGGTGAAGCTTCCAGGTCCACATCATCCGATTTCCATCCAGCGCAATCCCGCTCGCGTGGTCGTATCCGTCGCCGGCCGTGTGGTTGCGGATACTCGCAACGCCCTAACGCTCCGCGAAGCCGAGTATCAGCCGGTTCAATACATTCCAGGTGAGGACGTTGATTTTTCCCAGTTGGAACCTACGGATTACGCTACCTACTGTCCCTATAAAGGCGAGTGCAATTATTACAGCGTTCCCGCGGGAGGAAAGAAGTCCATCAATGCAGTGTGGTCATACGAGGATCCGTTTCCTGCTGTTGTGCAGATTAGGGGGCATGTTGCGTTCTATCCCGAGCGGGTAGATGAAATAGCAGAGCAGCTTTGCAACGTGGGGAAAGATTGACCGACCTGGATCATTGCTTCTTTGGCGTCGGAGTCGTGCACGCTGATCACAGAAGCAAGCGTCCTGGTGGATGGCGGATCGAGACTTGAGAGAGCGAAGGGCATGGTTTTACCTGGGAGGACAAATTCAATGAGCCGGACTAAACAGGAAAAGAACAAGGCACTGGTTCTTGAGGCTTTTGACACTCTCTTCAACAAACGGGACTACGTTGCGGCGGAGCGCTACTGGTCCCCTCACTACACGCAGCACAGCGCTCATATCGCACCTGGTCGTGAAGGTCTGTTCAATCTCATCAAGAGCATCCCACCAACGTTGAAGTACGAACCGGGAACGATCGTGGCGGAGGGAGACTTCGTGATCGTGCACGGGCGATTTAGTGGTTTCGGTGCTCCTGTGAATTGGATTGCCGCAGATATTGTGCGCATGGAGGCCGGGATACTCGTGGAGCATTGGGATGTGATTCAGAATGAGGCCACCGAAGAGCAATCGAAAAGCGGCGCGCCCATGTTCGGAAAGACTTTCCCAAAGTACAAATGAGTCAGAGCGCGGAAAATTCGTCGGCAAGAACAGGGGAAAACAATGCCTAAAAAGCTCGCAGGTAAGATCGCTGTCATCACCGGCGGCACAGAAGGGATCGGGTTAGCTACGGCAAAACTCTTCGTCAAAGAGGGTGCCTATGTGTTCATCACGGGCCGCCGGCAGAAGGAGCTCGACGAGGCCGTTGAGGCAATCGGCGCCAACGTCTCTGGAGTTCAGGGAGACGTCGCCCAATTGGCTGACCTTGATCGTCTTTACGAGACTGTCTCTAACGTGAAGGGGCGATTCGATATTGTTTTCGCCAACGCTGGCGTTGGCGAGTTTGTTCCCTTTGGGGCCGTCACCGAAGAGCATTTCGACAAACTATTCAACATCAATGTGAGGGGAACGCTGTTCACGGTGCAAAAGGCGTTACCGCTACTGAAGGATGGTGGCTCTATCATTCTCAACGGCTCTGTCGCGAGTGTTAAGGGTACTGCCGCCTTCGGCGTTTACGCCGCGAGTAAGGCCGCCATCCGCTCCTTCGTGCGAACCTGGACCACAGATCTGAAGGACCGTGGTATTCGCTCAAACGTTGTCAGTCCGGGTCCGATCAATACGCCGCTGGCGAATCGGCAATCTGCGGACGTGCTTCGGCGGATTGTGTCCACCATCCCGATGGGACGCATGGGGGAACCCGAGGAAGTTGCTAAGGTGGCGTTGTTTCTGGCTTCCGATGACTCCAGTTTCGTCACGGGTATCGAACTGTTCGTTGACGGCGGCAGAGCCCAGGTCTAAGAGAAAGGGGGGAGACTTTTTTGCCGGGATCGCTCGGAAGGCCCCAGAGTTAAGGGCTGCGGAAAGAAATCTCAGTAGTTATAGGAAGATTTGCATGGTCCGAACGCATAGGGTCATCGGACCCTCGCGTACCGCCCAGTAAGTTCGCATCAAACTCTCGCATAGCATACGAATATCTTATCTGTGAAGATTCCACCGCATGCAAGAAAACTTGAACAAGCAGCTTTGTGGATTGTCGTTGGACGATTTCTAGCGCTCAGCATGAGGTGGGCTGGATATCCGCGAGTCTATGACCACTACCATCCGACGCACCCGGGGCTCTAACACGCTCTTCGCCAACCACCGGGCTACCACACGTCCTCGTTATCGACGGATCGCGGGCAGACGGGTGGTCTTGCTTCTTTACCGACGGCGCGCTATAAAAGTGGCCATTTAGTCGCCCCTTCCGCTTGGAGGATCCTATGAAAAAGCTGTTTCTCGTTGTGGTAGTTCTTTGCTTCGCTCCCGCTTGCTTCGCTCAGCTCACTCGAGAGCAAAAAATCGCCGACTTCAAAGCGATGGCCGCTCTTTACGACAAAAACTACGGCCCCTACGATTGGAAAAAGCAGGTCTTCGACTTCGACCTCCTCAAGCTCCGGCCTTGGCTCGACCAAGTTGAGGACTCTCCCAACGATCTTGCCTTTTACGATGTCTGCGTCCGCTATGTCGCCAGCCTTCACGACTCTCACGACGAATTTATTCTCCCCTCCGAATACGAAGCCTTTCTTCCGTTCACCGCCGACCTCTACGATGGTAAGGTCCTCGTCGATGGCACCTTCTTTAATCCCGGCGCTTTCAACTTCTCCGTGGGCGACGAACTCGTCTCCGTCGACGGCATTAGCGTCAACACCTGGATCAACATCCTCGGCGCTTATTCCGTGAACGGCAGCGCCAACGCCCTCAGCCGCGAGCGGCTTGCCATCGCCACCATCCTCGACCGCTTCCAGGGCTGGTACACCTTCGCCAGCAATATTCAGCCGGGCGCCTCCGCCGACGTGGTCATCCGTAACCAATCCACCGGCAAAACCGCTTCTTTCTCCATTCCCTGGGAAACGATTTTTCTTCCTCTCCTCCAGGAAGGTCCGGTTCCCAATCCAAAGTCTTTTTCTTTTTCGGGTTCCCAAGGGTTTGCGTCCGGCCGCTTCCACTCCATGAAAGAAACCGCCCAACTCTCTAAAAATCCTTGGCACGCGTGGTCCGGCGTTCCCGCATCGCTCCTTCGTACCGCCAGAACCCGGACTTCCACCGTTTCCTCTACCCGTACGCTTCGCCAGTTCTCCGGTAAGCATCCCAGTCATGTCCTTGCCGGCGGCCTCTCTCCCTTCGACTCCTTCGTCCCACTCTTCAATCCTCCCCCCGGCTTCCAACTTCGCCTCGGCGCTGGCCCTACTGACGAATTCCTCAGCGGCACGTTCCCCGTCGGCAACCAGATCATCGGCTTCATCCGTATTCCCAGCTTTGCGCCCAGCAGCGAATCCAACGCCGTCCAGCAATTTCAAAACGAGATCACTTTCTTCCAGCAAAACACCGGCGGCCTAGTCGTAGACATCATGGGTAACGGCGGCGGCGATGGCTGCTACGTCAACCTTCTCGCCCAATATCTCATTCCCACCACCTTCCAGCCCATTCGTCTCCAGCTTCGCGCCACTGAAAACTGGGCCGTAGACTTCGAAATCTCGCTCTTCGACGCAGAAACCTTAGGAGCTTCTCAGGACACCATCAACACCCTAGCCAACAGTCTCGAGGAAACCCTGCAAGCGCTGGCTCAGAATCGTGGCAACACGGTTCCCACCGACGCGCTCTCCCCGGCCGCCTGCTTTTTGACCGGCGGCGCGCAGTATCCTCCCGCCACCGACGCCAACGGCAACAACCTGTCCTACACCAAGCCCATCGTCGTCCTCACCAATAACTTCACCCTTTCCGCGGCGGAGTTCTTCGGCGCTACGCTGCAAGACGCTCAGCGCGTCACCGTTTATGGCACGCGCTCCGACGGCGGTGGCGGCAACGTGGTCGAGTACAACGCCACTCCCTACTCCGAGGGTCTCTCGCGCGTTACTCTTTCCCTCGGCATCCGCAATCACAACGTCAGTTCGCCGGGCTTTCCTTCTGCTCCGTACATCGAAAACATCGGCGTGGTCCCCGACGTCCAAGCCGATTTCCAGACCCGCGCCAATCTCTTCACCGGTGGTCAGCCCTTCGTCGCCGGCTTCTCCAACCTCATCTACAAACTCATAACTGTCGGCCACCCATAACCCGGGCGGGGGGACCGACCAGCCTTTCGACCGGAGTAGCGCACGCTTTGGAAGTCCGTTTTTCAAAGAGTGCGTTCATTCCTCATGTTTCTCACTGGTTCCCGCCACCTCGATTGCATTGAAAATCGGGGTGGCGGCTTTCTGGATGTGCGCCAAGCTGTCCGTCAAGAGCTTGGCGTCACGTTCACAGAGTTGCATGTAGTCTTGAGAAGCGGAGCGAGACCGGGGCAAATTCTATACCTCTTTCTTATCTTCCCAGCGCGCCGATCGCTAAACGGCTGAGGGATGAATATCTATTTCCGGCCATGCTCTGCGGCGCATACTGCACTTGGAGACAAAAAACCGGGGGACTACCATGGCCGCTCTATGGGGAGAAAGATGTGTGAAGTAAGATGTCCTCGGCCTTCTATTTCATTTGTTTGCTCGCGCCAAGGACAGCATGAAGTGCATGAGACTTCACCTACCCAACCGACTCCCGTTCTTCTTGGCGATGGTCGTATCGTCAGCCTTTCCAGGCATAGCCCAGCGCGACTCGGTCAGGACAGAAGAACAAACGAATAAAATTTCTCCTAAGTTTATCGAAACGAGTTCAGCACTCGGAGTTAGTTTTCGGAACATCGCCTCACACACTTCGAAAAAATACCTAATTGAAACAATGGCGTCTGGTGTGGCCCTGTTTGATTATGACAATGACGGGCGTCTGGACATTTTTGTGGTGAATGGTGCGCCGCTCAGCGATCCCACGCCCAAGGGGACCATACCCCGAAAGACGGAGTCCAAATATTGGAATCGCCTCTACCATCAAAAAAGCGACGGCACGTTTCTAGATGTTACTGAAAAGGCCGGCCTCGAGGGAGTTGGTTACGGAATGGGAGTCGCAGTGGGCGATTATGACAATGATGGCTATGAGGACTTATATGTGACGGCGTACGGAGGGAACAAGCTCTATCACAACAATGGCGATGGCACCTTTACGGATGTTACGGACAAAGCGGGCGTGGGTGGTAGCGGCTGGTCCACCAGCGCGGCATGGGTGGACTTGGATGGCGATGGTTTGCTCGATTTAGTTGTCCTCCGATATTTGACTTGGGACTTTGACGACATCTGGTGCGGCGAACATAAAGAAGGCCATCGCGCGTACTGCCATCCTGACTATTTCAAGCCGGTTCCGCCCCTGGTTTACCATAATGATGGCAACGGTCACTTTACCGAAGTTTCGGAAAAGATAGGACTGGCAAAGCCGGGCAAAGGCCTGGGCGTCGCTATTGCGGACTACGACCGCGACGGGCACATCGATCTTTTTGTTGCCAACGATTCCATGCCCGAATTCCTTTATCACAACAAGGGTGATGGCAAGTTTGAGGAGGTTGCGCTGGAATCGGGTGTAGCTGTCGACGGAGAGGGCCGTACGTTTGCGGGCATGGGGGTCGATTTCGCGGACTATAACAACGATGGCCTTCCGGACTTAGTGATCACCGATCTTGCCAGCCAGATGTATGCCCTATTCCGGAACAACGGAGACCGCACCTTTACCTACGAGAGTTATCCCTCCGGTCTCGGCCGCATGACCATGGGGCACTCTGGATGGGGTGTGCGCTTTCTCGATTACGACAATGACGGATGGAAAGATCTGCTAATTGCGCAAGGGCACGACTTGGACACGATCGAACTGACCCGTCCAAACCTTCGCTACCGTGAACCCATGCTGCTGGCACGGAACACGGGGCGCAGTTTTGAAGACGTTTCGTCGGAAGCGGGGAGCGTTTTCAGAGAAGCCTGGGTGGGACGGGGCCTGGCGATTGGGGATATTGACAACGATGGTCGGGTAGACGCCGTCGTAACCACCAACGATGGTCCCCTCTACGTTCTGCACAACGCCACTCCAACCTCTAACCACTGGCTGATTCTGAAACTCGTCGGGCATCGGAGCAACCGGGATGCCATTGGAGCAGAAGTGCGCGTCGTGGCTGGGAAGATCACCCAAGTCGCGACCGTAACGACCGCAAGCAGCTATCTTTCCTCCAGCGATAAGCGGGTACATTTTGGGTTGGGAACAGAGACCCTCGCGGCGGCCATCGAAATTCGCTGGCCCAGCGGAATCCGTCAGACGCTCGAGAACGTACGTGCCGACCAAATCCTTCAGGTCGACGAACCTTCGGGCAGTACCGGCGGAAAGGAAACCTCCGGCGCAGTGAAATAATGACTGCAAAGGACCAGCTACAGGTTGCCTCAGGGCTTTTTCCGAGTCGTGCCGACCATCTCCCCAGAACCTTCCTTCAAAGTGTGGATCGCGTCTACTGATAAGTTTTCGAAACGCTCCAGGAGTCCGCTCGGCCAGCGTACCTCGACAGGGCCCGCTTTTGTTCGAGTGCCAAGACCGAAGTGCACGCGCATGTCATTTTGCGAAATATAGCTGGACCCGCTACGCACTTCATCAACGAGCGTTCTCTCGCCATTCTTCACGGTAATTTTTGCGCCGATCCCATCACGATTGGAGCGGGTACCCACGGCCTTAAACGCAATCCAATGGTTGCCGGAACGGACGCTGTTCACCAGCAAGCTCGGCGTTGCATACACATTGTTGATCGCCACAGAGAGTTGACCATTGTTCCAGAGATCTCCGACGGCCAGACCGCGGGCGGAGGACGTCGCATTTATCCCAGGGCCAGCATCCGCAGAAATATCAGTAAAGGTTCCGTTACCGTTGTTGTGATAGAGGAGACGCTGCTCTTTGTAGGTGCTCCCCAAATGATATTTGTCTACTTCCGGATAGACGTGGCCGTTAGCGAGGATAAGATCCGGCCAACCGTCATTATCGAAGTCAAAAAACATAGTGCCCCACCCCAGATATTGCGTATGTCGCCCCAAGCCGGCGCTATAGGTAACATCAGAAAAAACTCCATCGCCTTCGTTGCGATACAGTGTTGGAGTGTCATCTGAAAAATTGGTCTTGAAAATGTCGGGTCGCCCGTCACCGTTGTAGTCTGCCACGGTAGTTCCCATGCCGGCTTGTTCGCGTCCGTCTTCGTTAAATGCCACGCCAGCCATGACCGCTACGTCGGTAAAGGTACCGTCGCGATTGTTGTGATACAGGATGCTCGGCGCGCTGTCACAGGCCACATAGATATCCGGCCATCCGTCGTCGTCAAAGTCCAATGTGGAAACACTGAAGGCGAAGTGCCCGTTGGTGCGATCAATGTGGGCCTTGCTGGTGACATCCGCGAAGGTGCCGTCACCTCGGTTTTCATAAAGGATATTTTTTGAACCGCGCAGTCCACGCGGTCCACACATCACCGGCACTCCCTTCCATAGGCAGGATGTCCCTTCGCCAGGGGCGAGAGCCGTGGACAGGTTAAAATCCACATAATTTGCAACGAATAGATCCAAGTGTCCGCTACGGTGGAAGTCAATAAACGCACAGCCGGTGCCCCAGGCTTTTCCTGATCCGGCTACCCCGGCTTTCTCGGCCACTTCCGTGAAAACGCCATGGTCATTATGATAGAGACGATTCTTGCCATAATAGGTGACGTAGAGATCTTCCCATCCGTCGTTATCGTAGTCTCCGACACAAACTCCCTGGCCCCATCCCGTCCCGACGAGCCCCGCCTTTTCAGTCACATCGGTAAAAGTCCCATCGTGATTGTTGTGATACAAATGGTTCGTGGGAGCCTTGTCGGCGGGGAAGCCCTCTAGCGTTGTACCATTCACGACGAAGATATCCGGCCACCCGTCGTTGTCATAGTCGAAAATGGCGACGCCGGTTCCGGTCGTCTCGATGATGTATTTCTTGGTGTCCACTCCGCCGAAAACATTTGTCATGGTTAGCCCAGCCTTCCCACCGATATCGGTGAAACTGGCCAGGGGGTTTTTTGCGCCCTCGAAGGCTGCGGGATCCTGTGCGGTAAGGGCCAAAGCGCCGGCCAGCACGAGCAACCCTGCCGACCCAAAGACTAACTGGCCCACGATGGAACTGTTAGACAATGGGGTTCGACGAGTCATACGGTTCCTCTTGATGCCGGGGCCTAGTCTCGCTTGCTTTCCTCGGGCATTTGCCATTCCGGCAGCACGAAGTCACCCAACAGATCGCCCCCTGTGGCTGGCGGTGCCTCGGCGGAAGTCTCCGCATACTTTGCGGCGCGCTTGGCATCTCCTACACGTCGATAAGCCTGGCTGAGCAGCCGCCGCGCCTGAACGTTGCCCGGGCTCAGATGCAGCGCTTTTTCGAGCTCAACGATCGCATCATTTACCCGCCCCACGGTTAGCTCGGTCTTTCCCATCTCCAAGTGAGCTTCCGCGCTACTCGGGTTGAGTCGTATTGCTTCCTGGAACGCGGGGATGGCCTCTTCCCGTTTGCCTGCACGGTCGAGGGATAAGCCTCGAAAATAGCTGAGGAGAAACATTGCTCCCAACTTCTGCTCCGCGGCAGAGAGCTCCGAGGCAGCCTCTTCAGCCCGTCCCATGCGCAATAGCACTTGAGCCAATCCAATGTAACTCGTCGGCAAGGGATCACCGGCCTCCACGAGATTCCGAAAAACGGTCTCCGCCTCCTCGTAATGTCCAGACGAAAGGTCCGCCGCTCCAAGCCGGAGATGCAAAGCATAGGACTTAGGACTAGCTCGCAGGCCATGCTGAACCGCGGAGATCGCTTCGGCGAAGCGGCTCAATTCCATCAATTCACGCGTCAAATTGAGCCAGTGCTCTTCCCGGTCCGGGGCGAGCGCGGCCGCGCGGTCCAAGGCGTCAACGGCTCTATCACCCTGACCGAGCCGGGCGTATGCAATCCCGGCCAAAGACCACCACGGGACTATTTGGCCAGACTCCCATCGCGTCGAATCGTGGGCGCTGATGAAGTCTTCGACTTGATCAGCGGCTTCCTCGTATCTTCCGGCAGAGAGGTGCGCAAGCGCCAGATCGAACTGCGCCCAGGGAGCACCGTCGGGACCCTGCCGGGCACTCAATTTTCGCAAAAGAGCGATAGCATCGTCATTCTCGCGGACGGCCAAGAGAAGTGAAGCGACGCGCACAGATTGCGCATCGGGGAGTAGGAATGCTGCCAACTGATGAAGCGTCTTCCGTGCCTCTTCTTGCCGCCCGAGCGCCAGATATCCCTCGGCGGCTTGCATTAGAAAATCTGGTTCGCGAGGCCACGGTACATCCGACAGCCCCAACTCCCGAAACGCATCCGCGTAGAACTGTCCATCGAGTTGTACTCTGCCGAGATAATAGTGGGCAAAGGAGTCCTTGGGCGAGAGTCCCACTGCGCGCACCAGTGCCTCACGCGCTCGCTCGAGGTTGTGCTCGGTCCACTGAAGATAGCCGAGATTCCGGTATGCGTCCTCCATGAGAGGGTCCAGGCGAATGGCCGCCTGGTACTCGGCACCGGCCTCCGTGCCTTGGCCCAGGCGAGCGAGGACGATCCCTCGAAAATTGTGGATTCTAGGATCGTTGGGGTTCTCGCGTTCAGCGGCGGTAAGTTCTACGAGCGCTGCCTCCGGTCGATCCTCCTTTAATAAGCTAAGGCCCTTCTTGAACGATTCTCCTTGGCTAATGGAGTCCTCCTGGGGAGTCCGCTGCTGATCATTGTCCGACCAACAATGGGAAATCGGAGGAAGTAACAGTCCCGTCGCCCAGAGGCAAGAAACAAGACCAAGAAATCGAGGCTTTGATTTCATCTGAGGGTCATTGGTTATCGGCCGAGACAGAAGCTGCGAACCTCGTGTCTCTGCGATTCCATCCAAACTCGGTCCTCACAACTCGGCACGCTAACGGCACCTGACGCGGGCCACGATAATGTTTTGCGGATTGCCGGTTCTCCTACGGTTCCTGGGTCGACTTCTCAACTTCGTCCAATCGTTCCCTTTGCTTCTCAAGTTTCCTGTGGGTTTCCGCGTTCAGGGCCGTTGAGAGTTCAAACTCCCGCGAAGCCTCCTCTTTTTGCCCAAGTGCCTGATAGACCCTGGCGAGCTTGTAGTGTACCGAGCCGTCATGGTCGGACGCGACGGCGATCTTGAATTCCGCTTCTGCCTTCGGGTAGTCGTGCAGTTCGGAATAGGCAGTGCCCAGGTCACGATGTATGTCAGGATTTTGAGGATTCGCTCGGAATGCCCGGCTCAGAAGGGGGAGGGCTTTGGCCGGCTCGTGCTCCAGAAGGTAGGTGTTGCCGAGGTCGTTGAGCGCACCGGCGTGCCGTGGATTCAACGCCAGCTCGGCCTCGAGCTCCTGACGTGCTTCACTGACTTTGAGATCCTTCCAGAGCAGGTGGCCCAGGCTGTAGTGTAAATTTGGCAGAGATGGTTTCAAAGCGAGAGCCAGGCGATATTCTTCGATGGCTTTTCCGTCGTTGCCCTTTGCGGCATTCAAATCACCTGTAAGCTGATGCAGGCGGTAAGAGTTCGGATCCGCTTGGAAGAGACGGAGATAAGACGCGGTGGCTAAGTTCTCATAACAACGCGCCCGCCAATAAGATGCCTCCTGTGAGTGCTGGTCAGCCGGCGCCAGTTCGGAAAGCAATTTGAGAGACGCTTCGCAATCTCCCGCTTCAAACAGTGCGCGAGCGAAAGCGTAGCTGGACTTGGCGGATGGCCGAGATGCCAAAACCTGCGGCGCGCAATGAGCCAAAGCTGAGAATTGCTCTTCGAAGAGTGCCTGTTGAATCTTGGCTTCGGAACAGTTCATCGGCGAGGGCACGGCCTCTCGGGAAGAGAGGGCGCGTTCGCCCTCGGAAACTTGTGATGAAGAGTTCCCGCTTTGCATGGCGAGAAATGCAAGCGCTAAGTGCGCGGGCGGAGTGTCGCGTCGCTCGAATTCGGGAGCAAGTTTCTCGATTTCTTCACGCTGGGCATCCGGGATCTGCTCGAAGGCGGCAGCGCCCAATCCACTCTCTCGGATGCCCAGGACTCTTTCCGCCTGCAGGTCGTCCTTGGCCATTGCGGTGTTCCAATCCTGGAGAGAACCCTCGACGTCGCCCAGAATGAGTTTTGTCTCGCCCCGGCGCACAATTGCCCGCAAGCTATTAGGCGTAAGGTGTAATTCTTCTTCAAATTCATGGACGGCCCGCGTTAGTTTTCCTGCTCGCAACAGCACCTCACCCAGCTCCACATGCAGGCCTCGAGTATCAGGCGAGGCCGCCAATGAATTCTGAAAATGAATGACCGCAGATGGCCACTCGCTGCTAGCGGCGTAGCTCTCCGCGAGCAGTTGCTCGGAGCGCGTAGAGTGCGGCGCCGTTTTTTGCAGTCGCGCGACCTCTTCTTTTCCCAAACGTTCATAAGCCTGACCCAGCAGATAAAGCAAATCGACGTTGCGGGGTTCGAAATCAAGCGCCTTTTGAAGTGTCGCCACTTCAGCATGAAGCTCACCAGACATTTCCTCGGCTGTCGCCAACCAGGACCAGATGTCGGTTCGTTGAGGATCCTGCTTGGCTGCCGCCTTTAAGTAGGGGAGAGCCCTGGTTCCGTCACCGTTCTTACAATAGTCCACCCCGAGGAGAAAATTCGCACCGGCCAGCGCGGGCTTAAGGTGGAGCGCACGTTGAAACTCGATCATCGCGTCGGAAATCTGGCCCTCGAGCTGGTAGACCAGTCCGAGATTCATATGAACTTCGGCAAAATCGGGGCGCAGTTCAAGCACGGCCCTGTACTCTCGCACGGCGGTGACATAATCATTGTTTTTCTGGGCCTGTTCGGCAGCAGCAAAGTGCGCTTCTACGACGGAAGCATTAGCCGTGTGGGAGGAGTCCTTCTGTCCCGCGGCGGTGCATGGACCAGGGAAGAAGAGGAGTGCGATTACAATAAAACAGATTCCCAAGGCTATAAGTCTCCCGATATAGCCGGGCAGGAATCTCACATGGCTGTTCCAATTCACCGGCCAAGTCCGCAATACAAAATGAAATACAAGACAGAGCATAGCCGTCCGCTCGATACCAAATCCGGGAACCACCAACCCCTGGATTCGAGGTAGTTGCTAGAGGGTGCCCTAGTCACGGCCCTGGCGGTCAAAACAGGAGTACGAGCTGGGATCGCTACTCGATGCGACGGACCGCGACGAGCATCGTTGAATTCGTCGCGCCAGCCACCGTCCTGGAGCGAACCAATGCTTCAAACCAGATATTACGAGAGATGCTATCCGAGGCAGAAATGCCAAGAGCGCTCATGAGTTGACGCCGATTTTCCTCATCCGCAAGGAACCGGCCAGCTGCTTCCGTTCCCTCCTGCTGAAGACCTTGTAAAGCTAGCACGCTACCGTCGTGGGTCGCATTGGGAAGGAGAGAAATGGTAGCGTAATCTTCTCCTACCGTTCCTGTCCATCTCAGTCCCTCATATTGTGGCTGTTCACCGGGCAAAGGATTCTTGTTCACAAATACTTTGGCGCTCTTACCGACGACGGTCTCACTTTCACGGAAGTTAAGCTTGTCCTGTAGAAGAGTAACCCAGGGATTAGAGCCAGGACTTCCTATGAAAATATAATTGGTGTGGTCCAGCTCACGCATCCTCAAGTCTCGCGGGTAGCGCACGGACACCTGCGATTGCAGTGCACCCGCCATTTTGAACAGGGAAACGACGTCCGCTACGTCCGCAAATGAAGTGAGGGCCGAATTCGAAATATACTCGCTCAATCGGGAATCGGCTTCACCAAGCTTGGTGGCCGCCGGGATCGCCTGAAAATCCCGGTGGAGATACTGGTCAAGAGATCCCGGCTGACTGGCGCGGATACGGGACATTCCATAGTTGCTGTCGGCTACCACAATGATCGTCTGGTGCCGCGCATCGAAAATCTGAGAAGACGGCCAAAGAAGAGGAGCCATGCCGGACACCGCGCCGGCCGGCCGGTGCGAGAGCACGCGGTAGGACAACAGTGCGCAAAATACGCTAAGAATGGCGCATATCGCCCAAGGAATCATCGCTCGTCGGCGCGAGACCCCTACTGGAATCACCGTAGAGGCCATCGCCGGGAGGAGGTCCGCAGATCTCAGAACCGTTCTGAATACCGGGGCGTAGGAGCCTTTGGGTATGTCTAATATGAGCGGCTCATTGTGACCTTCTTCATTAAAGTACTCGTGAAGCTTCAGGCGCAGCTGTCGAGCGTGTACCCGTACAGAGCTATCCTCCAAGGGACGGTAATCGGAGGGCTTGTGGAACAGTGCGTTGCCGATATGTTGCTCGGTCAATTCGTGGGCATTCCCGTGGATCGTCTGCTCGGTAATGAATTGCAACAAATCTCTCAGCCGGGTGCTCTTCTGGAAGGGTGGGCTGGAAACAATTCGTTGTACGAGCTGCCAGCGCTTATCACTCAGGAGGTCGTCAGTGGGTTTTGGCTGCGGAACCGACGTTTGCGGTGAGCCCATACGGTACCGAATCGTTCATTTGACCCAATCAAGCGAATAAAATTTTATCACAGACCGTTTTCAAGTCAAGCACCTAACCCGTTTCCTTGCAATGCGTTCGTGTGCGTCGCAGAGATTTCCGGGCATGTGAATCACAGGGGATTCAGGTTGTGAGATCCTTTCCTTCTACCGTGATCAGGCCCATGATCGGTCGACGTCCGATGGCTAGAATGAGAAAACCAGACTGGACTGCGGGCGCAAAACCGGTTCACCTGGCACACGCCATTCCGAGCGTCGCGGCCCGGAATGCTATCTAAAATTCCTACGTCCTGAGCAGGCCCGGACAGTCGAGTTGGCAGGGGAAACCGAATGAGCATGTCGCACAGAATCATTTCCCGCCGTCGTTTCATCGAGGAGTCCATCACAGGCAGTATCGCCGCCGGTCTGGGATCCGGGTCCGGAGCGTTTCGCGCAGCCGCATCGGCCGTATCGCCGGAAAGCGATGTGTTGACGTTAGAGGTTGCTGGCGATGCCAAACAAGGCTACAGCGTCACGCTCCTTTTCCATGGCCAGCCCGTCGCTGAACATCATCGGAGCGGTGAATTCTCGGCCTCCTTCCAGAACGAAGAGCGCAGCGTCGAAGATCGCGTAAACGAGTGGAAGGCGACTTCGTGGAAGGGCCATTCGACACACGTGGTGCTCGACGGTGAGTTCAGGCTCAAGAATCTCGACACGACCGTGTTCGCTGAGGTGGACTACGAGGTGATTACTCCTCACGTCGTGCGAAAGAAGATCCGGTTACACCAAGTTGATATGTTCATGTTGTTCTACCAGTTGAGTCATCGTTTAGAGCCTGCGGAGCGCCCAGCGAAATTTTGGAGTTTTGACCAGTTGGACTGGAAAGGCGAAGCGTTGCACGAATATTTTCCAGCCGCCGGGTTCCGCACAAAAAATGGATTGTGCGTTGGCCTGCTGACGGACTCCGGCTATCGAAACCAATGGACACGAATCATCCGCCGGGACGGCCGACCAGTAAAGCCCGCGCCGCAGCGGGTCCCGGATGCCAACCTGTATTCCGGTTCGCGTGCGGAGGAACATAACAAAGGCGATTTTTTCGTCCAGCAGACCTTTGGCGAAGTTATGGGACAAAGAGCCCGAGACCGGGATGCTAAACCCCTGGTCCTGCCGGACATCTCGTCGTGGAAGAAGCATGGCGAAGTGACGGTGGACGAGTCCGATGGCGTGGCGATCCTGGCCACACCGAGTTCCGAGGACGGGGTCATTATTCCCTTTACGGCGGGAAGCAACGAGATGTACTCGGTGCGTCTCGAGTATCGTTCGGCAGTTCCGGTGGCAATTCAGATTTGGAATACAGATGCGCGATTTCAGAAGGTGCGGGACATCACTCTATACAACGATGGCGTGCCTCGATCGCCCGGAGCGTGGTCCGATTTTCGAACTACCGTGTTTGTAGCTGGGTTGCAAGGAAATGGCTGCGCTGTGTTCATTTCGGTTGCACCATCGGAGCAAGCCAAAAGAGTGGATGTGCCGGCAGGTTTGGCGAAAATCGAGGTTCGCCGACTCGAAATTCACCGCATCTCGACTCGCACGGAACCGTACCATCGGCTGGAGATGGGGCAGCCCGTGGAGAAAACGGTTTTCGTATTTGCGGATGAAAAGGTACCTGACACGGTTCGAGGTCATCGGCTAGCCAGTCAGCTCTATCTGGCCGACGGACTCGGTTTCAAGGGTGGAGAGACCGAAAAAACGGTTTACGCCGACTTGATGATGCTTTGTTGGATCGCGGGACCGGAGAGCTTTCGACCGATTTGCGCACCAAGCATTTGGTATTCCGCCGCCGGTGAGATGTACCTTCGCGACAGTTTCTTCGCACTAAATGGCGTTCACAATCGCGAATTGAACGAGAACGTTTTCAATGTGTGGGCGGAAAATCAAGGAACCGATGGAGCCATCAACACGCTGGTGGAGCCGAATCTCGCCAATGTGGAGCGCAAGTCGAACGATTCGACGCCCCTTTGGCTGATGTGGGCATTTCTGAACCGTCGTCGGTTCGGCACGAAGTTGCCGATGGAGAAGGTAGGAAAAGCGGCGGAATATTGCCTTCGAACTTACGATCCCCGTCGCGAGGGCCTTTGCTGGGCGCAGTTCGTCATGGGCCAGCTCGACGTTATCCAATATCCGGAGGGCACATCCACCATATGTGAAAACCAGGGAATGTTGGCCGTTACCTTGCGAGTGATCAAGGAACTCGAAATTCCCGGTGTGAGTGAAACGATTCCCGAGGAATATCTTGGCAAGGCAGAAGAACTCTATCGTAGCTATTACGATCCTTCGAGAAAGTTCCTGCGCCCGGCGCGGGGCATTGCGGATGCCATTGGGTTTGCAGAAATCTTCCCGGAATACCTTTCTCTTTGGCTATTTGGCAGAAAAATTCTCACCGATGAGATGGTGGTGAACCATCTCGACCAGATACCGGCGATGATGCCGCGAAGTGATTGCCCGCATCCTGAAGCTGGTGGTGCGGTGCGCCCGATCTTCATCGGACTTCCGCAAGGCGGTAAGCCGTGGAGCTACTTCCATGAGAGTTGGCACCCGATGATCAGTGACTCCTTCGCGGCTAACTACCGAAATCACGCCATGGACGGAATCTATTACAACGGTGGCAGCTGGATGCGGGTTGAAGTGTGCGGCTACGTCACCGGAAAGCTTCACGGATGGAGCGCGGCCACGAAGGCCATCGGAAACCGGCTATGGGCGGAACTCCATATTAGCTCTGACTTTCCGACCAGCCAGGAGTACCTGGCCACCGACCCAGCGCACTCATTCTTTGGCTACCATCGCGTCTTTGCTTGGAATTCGTTCATCCTTCAGGCCCTGGAACAGGCAAACTTGCGGAGCCCAGAAATGGATCCTGACTATTTCCCGAAATGACCTCCTGCCGAGACCGATGCATGCATTTCACTCTTCGATTTCGAAGAGGCCACAGATAGGTGTCTCGGGTGGGAATAAGACCGCAGTTCCTTTAAGCTCACGCGCCTGGTTCATTCCAGGCAGCTTGCTCCCGCCCCGATGGCCCTTAGACGCGAAGAGTTCAGGTTGTGAATCGGCGTTCTCAGAGCCGACTCCCAGGATCCATGTAAATTGATGCAATGCACTCCTCTACCACCGGGCCCTTCCCGGATGAGTACTTAACCCTATTCTTTCCAATGCCTTGTCCTGATCAAGCTGGTTTTATATCCGTGTGAATCACAATGAATTCACGTGTTAGACCCTTGCCTTTGAATACAGGCGTAGTAGAAAAGGATTAGATTGCTGGGTAGGGTCCCGATTCTTCGTGCGTTAGGGGTGTTCCGTTTTGGCATAAGAGTTCACCTTCCCGACATCCTGCTTTGCGCCGTTAACTCGAGTCTGCTCAGAGTGCTGAGGGGAGAACATCGGTGAAAAGACTTGCCTGCACTTTTGCGATTTTGCTGTTGGCAGCAGCTGTACGCCTTCACGGCCAGACAACCAACGGCAACATTCAGGGCACGGTAACAGATCCCAGTGGTTCAGCGGTCGGCGGAGCCAGCGTGACGGGCCGAAACTTGGATACTGGGCTCTCGATTACAACGGCGACCACCGATGCGGGGCTATACTCGCTGGCGAACCTTCCGCCCGGCCGGTACGCCGTCACGATCGAGGGGCCAGGCCTAAAGAAATATTCGCGAGAAGGCGTCACCGTGCAGACGGGTTCTACTGTCGCCTTGGACGTTCAAATGCAGATGGGTCCTGTCTCCGAGTCCGTGACAGTTAACGGCGACGCCAGTCAGCTGCAAACCGCGACATCCGACATCGGAGCAACCGTGCAGTCGAGCCTGATGGCAAATTTGCCCCTGGAGGTCTCCGGCACAATTCGTAACCCCGTACAGTTCATCGAGTTGGTCCCCGGATTTGTGGGCAGCGTTTCCAATGATCCGGGAAGCAATTCAAGTGACGACTTTAAGGTAAACGGCGGTCAAGAGGGGGGAACCGACGTACTTGTCGACGGCGTGTCGATCTCCCTGGTATCGCCGAACACGCAGTGGAATAAGGGAGTCTCTACGGACGGGGTAGAAGAATTCAAGGTGCTGCAGAGTAACTTTTCCCCGGAATACGGGGAATCCGGCGACGGCATCGTGAGCCTGACGATGAAATCCGGAACCAATGAGTTGCACGGTTCCGCCTACGATTATTTGCGTAATCGTGATCTTGACGCGAACAGCTGGCTAAACAACCTCGAAGGTTCGCCGAAGAGCGTGGATACGCAAAATGACTTTGGCGGGACCATTGGCGGTCCCGTCTTTCTCCCCAAACTTTATCACGGCAAGAATAAGACCTTCTTTTTCTTCGACTATGAGGGATTCCGCTTCAGAACCGGAGGCACCGGGTTTGATAGCTTCCCCAATGAAAATTTCCGCAAAGGCGACTTTTCCGCCCTTTGCCAGACGGGGTTCGCGGCAAACGGCGTCTGCAACGACCGCGATTCGAACGGCAACGTTGCCAACCAGCTCTACGATCCCACGACTCACAATCCCATCCCCGGCGACGTGTTGACAAACGATCCTAACTTCACGCCGAGCAAAGTGATGACGAAAGTTTTTGCGCTGCTTCCTGCCACAAACGGCGGCATCAACAACAACGTATTTGACCGCACCGTCTCGAGCACCACGGCGAACCTGATTGACTTGAAGATCGATGAAGTCCTCTCGGATAAACACCGCATCTCTGGCGGATTCGATTACGACAACACGAAGACGGGCGGGAGTTCCGCTCTGGGACCCATCTACGACCAGAGCATTCCGCAGAGCACCCGCTACGCGCGTATCAGCGACAACTACACGTTCAGTCCATCGCTAGTGAATCAGTTTCTGTTTGGGTTTAGCCGTCGCTTCCGCGGGGAAATCTCCAACAGTCTCGGCCTGGGATACCCAGAGCAGCTCGGTCTCACGGGAGTGCAGAACACTACGTTTCCTTGCATCACATTCGGCGGCACTAACTATAATCTGCTGAACAATTGCGGCGATTCCGAATTTGCGGACAACGTGTATCAAATCAATGATGGCGTGAGTTGGGTCAAAGGCAAACACAACTTCAAGTTCGGTGGCGAGGTGCGCATGCTGCAATTCAACGTGCGGCGGCTGACGCAGTCCTCTGGAGAGTTCGATTTTAATGCCACCGAGACCAGCAGTAACGGCACGGCGTCTGGACTGGGGGGTTATTCCGTGGCCAGCGCACTCTTCGGCCTGGTGGATTCCACCACGCTCAACTATGGCGGTTTCAGCGGCGTTCGATACAAGGATTTTTCGTCCTATGCGCAGGACTCATACAAATTCAATTCCCGGCTCACTCTGAACTACGGCCTCCGTTACGATGTGGACATCCCGGCGTCCGAAGCTTTCGATCGATTTTCCGCGGTCGATCCCACACTTGCAAATCCGGGCGCCGGGGGCATTCTCGGAGCGTACACCTATTTTGGAACAGGGACCGGGCGCAACGGAGAGACTCGCCCACAGGACACCTACCATAAGGCATTCGGTCCTCGCGTAGGATTCGCTTACAGCATCGACGCTAAGACCGTGCTAAGGGGCGGCTACGGTATCTTCTACGAACCGTTAAAGGAAGGATCCTTCGCAGACCAGGACGGGCTGGGATTCTTCAACAAGCAGACGGTGAACGTCACAAACGGCGGTCCCACGCAGATCGATAGCGGCGTGACGCACATTTTCCCCCCATCCGGACCCTTTACGCCCCAAGGGCAGAACGGCAGCAGCGGCGTGATTCTCGTTCCCGCAGACACGGGTCGCCCAGCGGACATCCAGACCTGGAACTTGGACATCCAGCGGCAGATTGTGAACAACCTGATGGTCAGTGTGGCCTATGTTGGTTCCAAGGGAACCCACTTGCCGGCTTTAAACATCATTCCCAACCAGGTTAATCCCTCATTTCTTGCGCTTGGTAACGAATTGACGATGAATATCACATGTCTGACGAATGGGACTTGTCCCGCTGCCGTTGCTGCCGGTGTCCAATTGCCGTACTCCGGCTTCACTGGAAATATCAACCAAGCCCTTCGACCTTTTCCCCAGTACGGCGACTTCAACCAGGAAGATAACTCCTTTAGTCCCGATCGTACCGGCAACTCCACGTATCACGCGATGCAGCTCGAAGTGGACAAGCGTTTTTCCCAGGGGCTGAGCTTCCTGGTGTCATATACCGTTTCAAAAAACCTTACGGACGCCGATTCGTCGGGACCCGGCGTTTCCGGCTTCATCGGCACCAACGAATTCATCGGTCAGAATTCCTATGACCGTAGTGCCGAGAAGGCTGTCAGCGAGCTCGATATACCCCAGTCGCTGGTGGCCAGCTTCTTTTACGAGCTGCCAGCCGGACATGGCAAGCGTTACTTGAGCCAAGGGGGAGCCTTGGACCGTGTTGTCGGTGGCTGGTACGTGTCCGGTATTGCGACCTACAAGTCCGGCACACCGACAGAGGTATATGGCCCATGCGGTGGTACGGCAGGTGCTGTCTTGTTTGCTGGATGCGAATTCACAGGAGTTGCCCGTGTGAACGTCGTTCCCGGTATCCCAGAAACGAACAAATCAAATTTCAACACAGCGACCACTCCGTTCTGGAACCCGGCAGCCTTCACGCTTGCGGCTCCTTTCACGTTTGGCAACGAACCCCGTTCCCTTTCGAGCGCCCGGACATTCGGAACCCGGAACGAAGACTTCACGTTAGGGAAGAAAACGCGCCTCATTGGCGAGAAGACGACCCTCGATTTCCGGGCTTCCTTCTTCAATGTTTTTAATCGGCATATTTACTCCGTGAACAGTGGCGGTCCCAATCTGGCTACGCCTTTCCAGGCGGCTGGAAGCAGTAGTAGCTGTCCAGGACCGCTCGCCTGTGGCTTCGGCTCGATTACCGGTTCGAGCGGACCGCGAACGATTCAATTGGCCTTGAAACTCGCATTTTGAGACAGTGATGACGAGCCTCGGCATTCGCCGGGCAGAGCTCGACCGATTATTTTCATGCCAGGATTCCAACCACATGGGTATTCTCAATCGGCGCAGCTTTGTAAAATCAATGTTGGCAACGGCTGCGAGCGGTTCACGCGCAGGCACTGGACTCTATGGTGGGATTTCCTTTCAGGCCAACGCGGAAGGAAATTCTTCTACCTCCACGATCCTTGAAAGCGGAGGGCAGCAACTCCGCCTTTCCCCGGCCGGTACACCACTCAGCTTCCAGAACTTCTTGTTCATTGGAGGTGAATGGCGGCCTGCGACACTACCGGGTGTCCCGTTTGTGGCGGGAGCCTCATTCCCGCTAGTGACATCTCACATAGGCCGTGACGGGCAAGAGATCATCTGCGACGGATCGGCCACTGCGGAGAGCTTGGACGGGAAACGATTCGAATATAAGTGGACTGCGGAAATCAGCGCTCTGGCCGTAAGCCATAGCCAGCCATGGATTCGTTTCCGAACCACGCTCCATCTTCCGAGGCCAATTCGATTACACAAAGACGGCAGAATCGAGCCGCAAATCATCACCTGGCTGAATTCGACGTCCACGCTGATGGAAGGCCAGTCGGGTAGCTGGCGCCGCGTTGCGCTTACCCAGCCGACCAGAAACTCGTTGGGGACCTACGGCAATGACTTGCCTGCGGTTTATCTTCTGGATCAGAACGCCGGCGTCGAAACCATGATGTATTTCGACGTTAGCGAGATGGCCTGGATGTCGATCGAGAATCTTCCTCGATTTCTAGTCTATCGCTGCTCAACCATTTCGCAAATTGAAGGTGACGGAACCCAGCGCCTTGGCGTGGGTCTGGTCGCCGATCAGGCAACGGGGAACGTACTTCCGGCAGGTGACGTGCGCTTCACTTACTTCCTGCTTCAGCGACCGCTCGACAGGCTGATCACGGAGCAAGAAGCGGTCGAGCGCTGGATGCCCGCGCTGCTTCCTCTTTTCGAGGAGAGGCTTTCATGGCCTGGCTGCGCCACCACCTGGAAGAAATTTGCAGCGGCTACGGTAGAGGATTTGCAGGAAAAGAGTAGCACTCGGGTCGAAGTGAATGGCCATGCGGGGCTGCGGGCTTATGTCAAGGACAGCTCTCAGATTTGGCAGCAACCTCGAGACAACTTCGAACTCATGACCATCGCGGATGTCCTGTGGCCATCGCTTCTCTATCTCCGGTTGCATCCGTCGCCCGCCTACGAAACTCAGTGCAATGAACTTCTCGCGGCACTACCCGCCTTCTATCACGAGGATACTCGGAGTATTAGCAATGACTTCGTGCGCAAACCGGACGAAAGGGCCGACTCTTGGTATCCTTTCGAGAATGGGCTGGTGAAATACCCTGCCATAGGATCTTTGGCGGGGTCCAAAGAAGTTACGGAGCATTTTCTGGAAGCGTTCGAGACCGCGCAGAAAATGGCTCGCCAGTACAACTACCTCTTCCCGATCTACTATCAGGTTTCCACCCTTCTTGCCGAGGGAGCCGGAACGAATTACGCCATAGGTGGCCTCTACGCATGGGCTGCGATTCTCGCCGAGCGTTTGACCCGAGAACAACACTACCGGGAGGAAGCGCGGCGCGCGATCCATGTTCTGTACACTGTGCCGTCGGATCGTCTGTTCCACGAACCGCAGGAGCTTGCTTATGGCGCGCTGGCGGCCGCAGAGCTCGGTATGCGCGATCAGGCCAACTATCTGCTCTACCAGCAATTGCGTATGTTTTATTGGTATTCCGATCCAAGCCAGAAGTCCCACGACGTACGTGGCATGGTCCAGGCCGCGGCCTCCATCCTGTATCCGGCGTTCAAGGAGAATGTCGAGGCTGTTCTGCCTTGGACCGGCATCCTGAAACGCGGAATCATCTTTGAAGGTTTGCTTCGTTTTATGGATCAGCAACGGCGCAACAATTTTTATTTCTTCCAGGATTGCAGCGGAAACGGCGTGCAGGCCTCCATGGCATTTATTCCTTTCGAGAATCTCGGCACTCTCGAACTCGGCGGCCAAACCGGGAATGTAGGCAAGGAAATCTACGGTGCCGGGGAGTCGTTATGGATGTATCTGATGTATGAGGCCCTGGGTCAAGTTAGCGACCGGGAACTCCTGCTGGTAAATCTCGATCTACTTGATGCCTTTGACGCCAGACTGTTCCCCCCTCGCCAGCTCAATTTCATTTTGTATAACCCCACCGGGGACAGCCGCTCCGGTTCCATCTCGATCCCGCCGGCGCAGGGGCGTGATGTTCATCTCAGTCAGGATGGCAAATCGGTTGGCGGCACAATCGAGGTTCCCGGACACGCGTGGGTTCGGCTGCTCGCGGAGTACTGAAGCGCCTTTCATTCGTTCTTGGACGGAACAGAATCGACGTTCGAGTGTTGGCGTTGCTCAGCTGCATTCTTCGAAAAGGAATAAAAACGATGCGAAGAGAATTGGTTTCCATAACCCGTCGGGCCAAAAAGGTTGCGTTGCCTCTGCTTGTGCTATCTGCTGTCGCAACGATCGCAACTCCGCCGCTTGCGCCGCCTTTCGGAACCTGGACGCGGCTCTCCGCTGTTCCCATCGTCTCTCCGCGGGGCGACGGATTCGAATCCGCGGGAACGTTCAACCCCGCGGTTGTAAAAAAGGACGGAAAGTTTGTGATGCTCTATCGTGCCCAAGACCAGAAGGGCACCTCATCGCTTGGCTACGCCACGAGCGTTGACGGGATTCACTTCGTTCGCCGGCCGGAACCGGTATTGATTTCGGATACGCCCTATGAAAAAGGCGGCGGAGTCGAAGACCCCCGGTTGGTCAAATTTGGCGATACTTTTTATCTGACCTATACGGGATACAACAACGTAGATGGAATTGGTACCGATAAAAAGGATGCGCAACTCTGTCTCGCCACGTCCACCGACTTGATCCATTGGCAGAGGCAAGGCATCGTCCTTCCTGCCTATAAGGGCAAGTGGAATGTAAAATGGACAAAATCCGGCGCAATCGTCCCGCAAAAAATCAATGGCAAATATTGGATGTATTTTCTCGCGGACGCGCGTGGCCAAGACGCGCAAATGGGCCTGGCCTACTCCGAAGACTTGCTCCATTGGACCGAAGCCCTAGATCATCCGGTTCTCTCCAGCCGCCCCGGCTCGTTTGATTCACGGGTTGTCGAACCAGGCCCTCCGCCGGTCTTGACGTCTCGAGGCATTTTCCTGATATACAACGGCGCCGACGACAAAAACATTTACTCAACTGGTTGGGTCCTGTTCGACAAGAATGATCCGACCAAGGTTCTGGCGCGCGCACAGGAGCCCATTTTTTCTCCAGGGCCCGAATGGGAAAAAGTCGGACAGGTGCCTAATGTCGTGTTTGTGGAGGGACTTGTGCGCGATGGGGGTCGGTGGCTTTTTTATTATGGTGGCGCGGACAAGCACGTGGGCGTGGCCGCTGCTCCGGTACGCTAACCGATATCGTTCCTGTCACTCTGGCTTCCGATAGCGAACGGCATCATCTTATATTCTGAATGTTCGTCCATCTTTATGCGGTGCTCGCGAAGAAGACGCTAGGGACCTTAGTACCCACGCTTCGGAAATAAAATCAACTGAGGGCGTCCTATTCTGAAGCATCACTCCTACGAAAGAAGCCCGTAAGCCATTGATTCTGCAGGGCTGACGCTCGGGCTGCTTCCATCCTTCGTTGTGGTCCCCCGAGGGACCATGTTTTACTCGTATCGCAGCGCGACCATCGGATCCACCCGAGAAGCGCGCCACGCCGGCAGAAAGCCTGCAAGTGCAGCAACAATAGCCAGAAGAATTGCCGCAAACAGAATTGCCACAGGATCCGCAAAGCCTAGACCAAATACCATGCTTCGCACCAGATAAGTTCCGCCCAGTGCAAAAGGCACACCAATGAAGATTCCCATCAGTACGAGCACCAGCGTCTCGCGAAGAACCTGCCAAAGAACGTTCGCTTGCCCTGCGCCCAGCGCCAGGCGAATTCCGATGTCCCTCGTCCGGCGGGATACCGTATAGCCCATCAGGCCGTAGAGGCCAATGGCGGCGAGGAGCAGAGCCAGTAGGCTGAAAGCGCTGGCCAGCTGCTTGATGAAACGGTCGGTTTCGAGGGAGTCGTCGACCAGCCCCGACATGGTGCGCAGCTCGATAGGCGGAAGCGTGGGAGCTGTTTCCTGGACAACTTGGCGAAGCGCGGCAGCCACGGCTTGAGGATCGGCATACGTGCGCACTTCATAGACGGCAGCAGGATTTTCCCACATGGGATTGGCGAGGGGAGCGTAGATGCGAGGCAAAGGCTTCTCGCGCAAACTGTTGTATTTGGCATCTGCGACGACACCGACGACAACCATCTCGGCAGGATTGCCGGGATAGGTATCGCGGACGTGCTTGCCGATAGGATTGGCGTTGGGGAAAAATCGGTTCGCAAAGGTCTGGTTTATGACCGCGGCCCGAACACTGCCGCCACTGTCTTGTATTTCGATTTCCCGCCCCACCAGGATGGGAATTCCGAGCATGGAAAAATATCCCGGGCCGACATGATCCATGCGCGAATTTGTTTGCTCGCCAGACTTGGGCGTATACCCTTCAACGGCGACCGGATCTCCCGATTCGGAGCCGCTGAAGAGGCCATTTTTAGAAACCGTCGCGCCGCGCAAGCCGGGAACCGCGGAAATCCTGGCGAGCAAATCGAGTTGGAAGCGGGGGATCGCCGCGCCCTTGTAGCCCGCGGGGGCAGCATCGACTCGGAACAGAATCAGATTTTCCCGGCTGTAGCCAAGTTTTACTTCGCCGAGTCTGGAGAGGCTACGAACAAAAAGCCCGGCGGAAACGAGGAGAATCACGGAGACGGCGACTTGCGTAACGACCAGGATTTTCCCCGCGGGAAAGCGCCGGTGGGACCCTTCGCTGGATGTAGTACTTTGAGCGGACTTCAGAACCGGCGTGAGATCGAGGCGTGTCGAGTACCAGGCGGGAATCAAGGCAAAGAGGATTGTGGTGAACAGTGTCACGCCCAGGGTGAAACCGAGCACCCGCGCGTCAGACTGTAGATCGAGGTGTATGCTCGGAGGTCCGGATGCCGCGCCGGAAACCATCCGCAGTAGAAGCGCGTCGGCCCAGTGGGCGAGCAACAAACCTGCGGCGGCACCGGACACTGCGAGGAGCAGGCCCTCCGTCAGCAGTTGCCTGATCAGGCGTGCACGCCCCGCGCCGATGGCAATGCGCATGGCGAATTCTCGTTGGCGCGCCGCGCCACGAGCGAGCAGGAGGTTGGCTACGTTGGCACAGGCGATCAGAAGCACGAATCCCACCATGGCCATCAAAATCTTCAGTGGTTCGCCAAAATGCTCGCGCAGAACGGAAGAACCGCGCGCCGCCGGCTGCAGATTGATCCGCTGATCGAGATCATGACGGCGCTGATCGGTCGAGATCGAGGTGCCAACCTTGGATTCCAGCAGGCCTTTGAATACGACATTGATGCTGGCCTTGGCCTGCTCCGGCGTCACTCCAGGTTTCAGCCGAGCCATCACTTGAAGCCAGATGTGCATGTTCGTCAGGTCTTTCGATGGCGTGAGGAGATCGCGTCCGGGGTAGATGGAGTCCTGCATCATCATGGGGATCCAGAGATCAGGGAGATCTCCGACGGTCTCTCCAAAGAATCCCGGGGGAGTGACGCCCACAATTTGGAACGATGTTTCGTGAATCTGTAGTGTCTTACCGAGCGCCAGCGGGTCAAGGCCGAAACGTTGCTTCCAGAACGCGTAGCTGAGCACCGCGATCGGCGAGCCGCCCCTGGCGCCGTCCACTTCGCGTGTAAAGAAAGTGCCAGCGGCGGGAGTGACTCGAAGCGTGCTGAAATAGTCTCCGCTGACAAGGCGGACGCGAGCGGACTCTTTTTGCGCGCCCGTGCCGGACGAGCGATCAGGGACGGTAACTTCCAATTGGGGAAGACTGCTGTCTGCAGCGAAGATTTCTGAGAAGACCTCGTTGTGATCCCGGAAGTATTCAAACTCTGAGTAAGCCAGGAGAGAGCGGTCGCCGCCCTCACTTCCATAACTGGAACCATGGTCGTCTGGATCCGAAAGCGTGACCAGTTGCTCGGGATGCGGCACAGGGAGCGAGCGCAGCAGGACTGAGTCGAGGAAGCTGAAGATCGCGGTATTGGCTCCGATCCCCAAGGCAAGGGTCAAGACCGCAATCAGAGTGAAGCCTGGGTTTTTCGCCAGGATACGCAACGCGAATCGCAAGTCTTGCCAAAGATTTGCCATACGTTCCCCTCTGCGCACTAAGCCGCCCGAAACACTGCACATCGACGTCCCGGCCATGACCGGCTTGTACTGCCTGAAAGCAAAGCACTTACGTTTGCAGGGTCTTCCGCGACGATTTCCCCGTTCGCTCGCTTTTGGGATTTGTGTGTGTCTGAATCGAACATAGCGAGCACTCCAAAGCCTGCGCTAGCCGTCTTGTGATCGCCATCGCTACCTAAACGCTCGACTATGGTTCAATCTTGCCAATCCATCGGTGGGTAGGCCGCCGAGGACTATTCTAACTCGCCAGAAATCCATGGTTTCAGAAGATGGCCCTTAGCAAGATTGAGTTGCTGGCTGGCCTTTTGGAAATCGTCGTGATCGAACGCCGACGACATTTCTCGATTTTCCGTTCGCGCGATGCCAAGGGCGGCGGCTTCGCGGCGCCAAGTTCTTACCGCCTTGACGACCTCCGCAACGACTGCTTTTGCGTGATTGGAGGACAAGCCGAAGAACAGCGCGACGCCTAACATACAGACTGGACCGGACACCGCTCTGGATCTGATCAGAAGTTGAGAAAAGGTCGTTTCGTCACCCGACGGGGCGCCTATCCAATTCAACTGTCTGGGCCTATCGACGATTTCATATCAGCCGAACGCAATACCGAGACACCGATTTGTCGTGCGTTCGAGAGATGCAGACCGCTAGTGGTGGAGTAAGATTGCTTCTTGCGAGCCAGCATGGCGAGTAGACGGCGCACAGGAGCATCAAGATGAGTCATTCAATTATGCCTATCAAAGCCGTAGGAGACATGTCTCGGTTCCTCTCGATCGTCTTATTGCTGTTGACCTGCTGCGCGCGTTCAGCGCAAACCGAAGAGCATCGCGTTCGGAATATTGTTTTGGTTCACGGTGCCTGGGCAGATGGTTCTGGCTGGAAGGGCGTTCACGACATTCTCGTCAAGGATGGCTACAACGTCAGCATCGTCCAGGAGCCGGAGACGTCCTTTAAAGAAGATGTGGCTGCCACCAGGCGCGTCCTGGCTCAACAAGACGGGCCGTCGATTCTTGTCGCTCACAGCTATGGAGGAGCCGTAATTACCGAAGCGGGGACGGATCCATCGGTTGTCGGACTGGTGTACGTCGCAGCCCACATGCCAGACGCTGGAGAGAACGAGGCTGACGACGGAAAGCGCTTCCCCAGTGACCTCAGCAAGTCAGGCGCGATAAAGAAGACGGCAGACGGTTTCACGTACCTGGACCCCGCGCAGTTTCATGAGTACTTCGCAGCCGACCTGTCTGCTGAGCAGGCCGCTTTCATGGCGCGATCGCAGGTGCCCAACGCAGCTGACAATTTCAAAGCAGTCATCACCACGGCAGCGTGGCGAAGCAAACCAAGCTGGATGTTGGTAGCAGGAGCGGACAGAACGATCAACCCGGACCTGGAGCGGTGGTATGCCGCACGAGCCAACAGCCACAAGGTCGAAGTCGCAGGCGCCAGTCATGCGGTCTACGTCTCCCGGCCGAAGGAGGTCGCAGCCCTGATCGAAGAAGCTGCGTCGCATGCTCGGTAGCAAGTTTCTTGGGCACTGCGGGTCTTACAGCGGCAACAACAAACAAAGGAACTATCGACAAGGCCAGCCATCCAGAGCCGGCACCTGGTTGGGTCCTAGCTGTGCGCATTCTGACCATTCCTCTGGTTGTCGGGGACAGGAAAAGAACTAGAAACCGCGGTGACAAGCAAACGCGGAGCCACTGAGACCATTCCATGGAATAGATGATGAATTTGATGAATACAAGACTCTACGTGCGCATGGCCCAATGGTGCCGCTGTCATTCGATCGCCGCCTATATCTTGGCCAGTGTTGTTTGGACAGCTCTGCTCTATGCACAAGCCGTTACGGCGGGTTTTGCGTCCTATGACGACGCACCGCAGATCGTACAGAACCCGTCTCTAACTTCTCTAACCGGGAGCCTGAAATATTTTCAATCTCCGGTATCGTTTGCCTCCGACTTTCGCGGGAGCGGAGGGTTGTTCTACCGTCCTCTGTTCTGGCTCAGCTTGGCCATCGACGAAAAGCTTTGGGGACTGAACCCGGTCGCATTTCATCTGACGAATGTGCTGTTGCATTGGCTGAGTGGCCTGTTTCTTTTTCTGCTCTTGCGGCAGCTACCCATGTCCTCCCTATCTTCGGCACTTACATCGCTACTTTGGCTGTGTCTTCCCATTAACTCGGAAGCGGTGGCGTGGATCTCCGGTCGTCCGTACTGCTTGGCCGCCTGTTTCCTATTGCTGGGGATGTTGCTTGCAGAACGGTATCTGTCGCGCCCTGCGGTGAAATACCTTGCTGGCTATTGTCTGGCCGCTTTTTGTGCACTGTTCTCCCATGAAGAGGGTGTGCTGATTGTTGCTTTCACGCTGCTGCTCATCATTCGAAATTACAAAGGCAAAACTAGACCAGCCACGATGCTCTTTGGCGTGTCCGTCATGACCATTCTGCTTTACTTTCGGTCAAGACATGCCGCGGGCGCAACCGGAGTCACAGCAAAAGGGACCATAGCTTCCTTTGGGTTGTTTTTCTGGAAGTATGTCGGCTGGATGGTTCTACCAATCCACATGAGCGTGGAACGATCGACGGACACACCGCCGCCAGGGTGGTCCGGACGTGCGCTTGCAGCATGGCTGTTTCTGGCTCTCGCCTGTGCTGTATGGATTGTCGTCGATCGTAAGATTCCGAGATCATCCATTGGTTTTGCATGGATGGGAATCGGCCTGTTGCCGTTCTGCGGCATCGTGTTCATCTATCAGGGCATGGCCGAGCGCTATACCTATGTGGCATCGGTGGGCCTGGCCTTGTTGGTTGTCGTTATCGGCCGAGAGTCGCAGGTACGCTTGCGGCCGTTCGTTGTCGGATTGATCGCCGCATGGGCGTTGTGGGGCGTCTATCGACTGGAGACACGAATCTCGGACTGGTCGGACGCGGCGCGTCTTTACGCGCATTCTTTAGACGCTACTCCTCGCAGCGCGAAGCTGCACTACAATCTGGGCGCCGTCTTGGAAGAGCGCAGGGATTTCGATCAAGCGGGCGGTGAATACACGAAGGCCGTCGCTTTGGAGCCGTACTACGAACCCGCGCTCGCCGGCCTCGGAAATGTAGACCTAAACCTGGGAAGGGCGAAAGAGGCTTCCCAAATGTTTCAGAAGGCGCTCCAGCTTAAGCCCGATGACGTGAAGACGGTCACGAACTATGGCACGGCACTCGAGTCGCTGGGCGAGACAGACGCTGCCAAAACGCAATATCAACGTGCCATTTCACTTGCTCCGGACAACGACGACGCATACTGCGACTTGGGTGTTCTACTGTTCCGCACTGGAGATGCGGAGGCTGCCATTCGGCAATTCGATCAGGCCGCAAAGATCAATCCCAGCGATCCGACGCCGCTATTCAATCTGGCTGCGGTTTATCAAAAAAGCGGAAGGCCGGACCTCGCTGTCAGGCTGTACGAGCGAGTTCTTCAACTGAGCCCTGGCGATCCTGACGCGATTTCCGCACTGCAATCTCTGACCAAGGCAAATTGATGTCCGTCTGATCGGATGCATCAAAAAGTGCGGCGTCTCGAAAAAAAAGGTGGCGGAGAAATCCTCAGCCGAAAGCAGACCGTCTGACACAAAACCCGGCAAGGCAGCGGCAAAGCCCGCAGGCCAACCGAGAAGGGTAAATTCTCTCCGCCAGTTTCGCGTGTTCCCGTTTATTCATACCGCAGGGCAACCATCGGATCCACGCGCATGGCGCGCCGAGCGGGAACGTAACACGCGGCAAGAGACACGATAACAAGCAGCGCGATGACAGAAAGGAAGATGAGCGGGTCCGTGGCACTCACACCGTAGATCATTGTTGAAATGAATCTGGTCGCGATCAGCGCAAAGACAGTCCCCAGCGCGGCGCCAGCAAGGACAAGCTTCAGACCTTCTCCCAAGATGAGCCGCAGCACATCGCCGGGGTGCGCTCCAAGCGCCATGCGCACGCCGATTTCGCGTGTGCGCTGCGAGACGGCATAGGAGATGACTCCGTAGATCCCCACGGTGGCTAGGATGAGGGCCAGCGCGGCGAACAAGCTGAGCAGAAACATCATGAAATTGCGCAGGGCCAGCGAACGGG
>Ga0210398_10000590_pt1 | contig 40626 bp, 30 predicted proteins | sample IncBWC4OmetaG_FD_161047 | JGI IMG/M metagenome (GOLD analysis project Ga0210398, IMG submission 161047) | Forest soil microbial communities from Barre Woods Harvard Forest LTER site, Petersham, Massachusetts, United States - Inc-BW-C-4-O | ecosystem: Environmental > Terrestrial > Soil >... | reverse complement strand
GGTCGGCTGGGGAGCGGCGCTGATCAAGCAGGTCGGCAACGATGTTTTGGGGGTCGGCCCGCAGCCGCAGATGGTCGGCGATAATGTGAATGACGTTGCCGATCAGCTCATCGCCCGACACAAGGGGACGGCGCTGATCAGCCGGAGGGGCGCCCTTACCGACCAACACGCTTAGAGAAGTGCCTGCGTGTATCAAATAGCGTGCCCGAACGATATGTAACCTTAGTGTACAATCATAAACGGTTACGAAACACAGGAGGCACCCCATGGTCAAGGTCCGCTTTCGCAAGGCCGATGTCGACGGCTTCAACATCTTCTACCGCGCGGCAGGATCGGAGGGCGCCCATAAGATGTTGTTATTACATGGATTTCCGAGCGCTGGCCATATGTTCCGCGACCTCATCCCGCTGCTCGCGGATCGGTTTCATGTCATCGCACCCGATCTTCCCGGGTTTGGCCAGTCCGACATGCCGGCGCGCGGCAAGCTTACCTACACATTCGACAATATCGCGCGGCTCATCGACCGCTTCACCGAGGTCGTCGGGTTCGATCGCTTTGCGATTTATGTATTCGATTACGGCGCGCCGACCGGTTTCCGACTGGCGACGTGGCACCCCGACCGGGTCGCCGCGATCATTTCGCAGAATGGCAATGCCTATGAGGAAGGTCTGAGCGAGGGTTGGAGTCCAATCCGGGCCTATTGGGAAAATCCATCGCCGGCAAACCGGCTAGCGCTCCGCCCCTTCCTCGCGCCTGAGACAACAGTTTGGCAATACACCCATGGCGTGCCCGATCCGACGGCGGTCTCCCCGGACGGCTATTCGCTCGACAACTTTTACCTGTCCCGGCCTGGTGCGGACGAGTTGCAGCTCGACCTCTTTGGCGACTACAAGAGCAACGTCGCGCTGTATCCGACCTTTCAGGAGTATTTCCGGACCTACAAGCCGCCGTTCCTGGCGGCGTGGGGCAAGAACGATCCGTTCTTCCTTCCGCAGGGTGCCGAGGCGTTCAAGCGCGACATCCCCGCGGCGGTCGTCCGTTTCTTCGACACCGGGCACTTTGCGCTGGAGACGCATGCCGCCGAAATTGCGGCGGCAATCCATGGCTTGCTTGGCCCCTGATCACGCAGCCCGGTGCCCGCCCGTCCGCATCATGCGGGTGCAGTCAGCAATCAAATGGCCAGCTGTCATCGCGCGAACCCGTAACCGGCAGTTTACGAAGTTACAGCGAATTAATGCCAGCGAAAGCGGGCTGTCACGTGCCTCGCCCAATTATCCGCCGATCCCGCTCGCGCCGGCGACGCATTCGCGTTTCGGGCAGGGGCAATGTTACGCAACACGAGGACAGGATGGTGCAATCTCCGACCGACAAGATCCGCTTCCCGAAGCTAACTCGGGGCCGCGCCGCCGCCGCCGCGTTCGGGCTCGGGGCCACGCTCGCCCTGTCGCCGATGGTGCTGGCCGAAAACCCCGCGCCCTTGACGCCGGCGGCGCCGCAGCCGATGACCGCCCCGGTTGCGCTGATCCAACAGCAGAGCTTTGCCCCGCTGGTCAAAAAGGTGTTGCCGGCTGTCGTCAACATTTCGGTTACGCAAAAGGCCGGGGCGGACCAGATGTCGGAAGAGCGGGAGCAGTTCCAAGGCTCGCCGTTCCAGGGCTTCCCCAGTTCCCCGTTTGACGAAATGCTGCGCCGCTTTTTTGAGCAGCAAAATCCGGGCGGCGGCGAGGAGCACGCCTTTCCGCAGATGCCGGGCGGCCAGCCGCAGCGCATAGCACTCGGCTCCGGCTTTATCGTCGATCCGTCGGGCTATGTCGTGACCAACAATCATGTTGTCGGCGACGCTGGCAAGGTCGAGGTGATCCTTCAGGACAAAACCAAGTACACGGCGAAGATCGTCGGCCGCGACCCCAAGACCGATCTTGCCGTCCTCAAGATCAAAGCCGACAAGCCGCTTCCTTACGTCAGTTTCGGCGACAGCAGCGCCGCCCAGGTCGGCGACTGGGTCATGGCGGTTGGCAATCCGTTCGGGCTTGGCGGGACGGTGACGACCGGCATTATTTCTGCACGAGGGCGGGACATCAACGAAGGCCCGTACGACGATTTCCTGCAAATCGACGCGCCGATCAACCGCGGCAATTCGGGCGGCCCGACCTTCAACCTCGAAGGCCAGGTCATCGGCATCAACACCGCGATCTATTCGCCCAACGGCGGCAGCGTCGGCATCGGGTTTGCGGTGCCCTCGAACGTCGCCAAAAACATCATCGCACAGCTCGAGGAGCACGGCAAAATCGTCCGCGGCTGGCTCGGGGTCCAGATCCAGGAGGTCACCCCGGCGATCGCCGCGAGCCTCGGGCTCCATGGCGACCACGGCGCGCTGGTGGCGGTCGTCAACCCCGACGGCCCGGCCGCCAAGGCCGGCCTCAAGCAGGGCGACGTCGTCCTGGCGTTTAACGGCAGTCAGGTCGACCAGCTGCACGATTTGCCGCGGCTGGTCGCGACTGCCTCGCCCGGCAGCGAAGCCACGGTGACGGTCTGGCGCGACGGGCGCAAAACCGACTTGCAGGCGAAACTCGGCGAGCTTCCCGACAACAGCAAGGTTGCCTCAGCCGCCGGCCCGCAAGACCAGGAGGAGGGCTCCGCCTCGCAGGCTTCGGCCTTGGGCATGCGCTTCGAGCCGCTGACAAACCGGTTGCGGCAGGAGCTGCACATCGCCAAGGGCATCGACGGGGTCGTCGTCGCCAAGGTCGACAACGGCAGCGCCGCCGAGAATGTCGGCTTGGCCGACGGCGACGTGATCGTGTCGGTCAACCAGCAGCCGGTGCACACCCCGCAAGAGGCGGCGGCCAGACTGACCGAGGTCGCGCACTCGTCGAATAAGACCGCTCTGCTGCTGCTGAACCGCCACGGCGTGACGCAGTACGTCGGGATGTCGCTGGGCGCCAATCAGGGCTAGCCGTCAGGACAGGCTTTGGCGGCGCTGCCCGTCCGCGGCAGCGCCGCCGGCCGCGCCGAGCAAATTAGCGCGCCCGATACAGCGACGGCGTCGGTGCATCCTTGTCGCGCGACGCGAGCGGAACCCGCGCTTCCAGCCGTTCGAGCTCGATTCGCGTCCGCGCCCCGGCGCGCAGCAGCCGATCCGTCGCCTCCCGCAGCTCGGTTCGGCTCTCCACTGTGTCATGGTCGAGCGCGGCGTCGAAGGCCGCGAGAAACGCCGCGATGTCGCCGTCGATTCGTTCGCGCAAAGCATGGTCGATAAAGGCGCCTGCTTCTCTCGCCTTCTGCGCGTCGGCCGCGCCTGGCGCCGGTCCGCGCATCATACCAAGCGGGCTCGGCGACGCTCCGAACGGCAGGGTATGCTCCGTCGTCTGCCGCGGCGGCTGTGGCGCCCCCGGTTGCCCACCACCCGGACGGGCCGGACGGCTGTCGGAGCCGTGCGCCGGATTGGCAGGCTGCGGCGCGTGGTGCGAATGCGAATCGGCGTGCGAATGCGCGTCGCCGCCCGACCCGGTGCCGTTTCCTTGCAGCGACAAATGCAGCGTCCGGCGCGCTTCGCCATTTTGCGGAGGTCCGCCGGGCGAACCCGGCGAGGCTGGTTGCGCACCAGCGGCCGGGTCGCGCGAGGTTTGGCCAAAATGCTGCGGCGCCGGACCGTTGAACCCTTGCGAGCGCGATGGTTCGGCCAGCCTGGGCAAGGGCGGCTCTCGTCCAAACAATCGGTTTTCCGCGAATAGCCCGGACGACTGCGGCTGCTCGGTCGCACCCGAATCGACAAGCCGCGCGGACGACGCGTCGCTCGGGGTCTCCTCGGCTGCCGCGCCGTTGATCGGCAGCGGCGCGGCGGGTGCTTTTATCAGCTGAGGCTCGCCCGACGCTGCTGCGGCCCGCGACGCGACCGCTTCGCCCGCGGCGCTGCGCGCTCGGGTCCGGCTCACAATGTAGCTGATCGCCGGCGGCGAGCAGTCGTAGGTCCGGGCGATGCTTGCGAGGGTTTCTCCAGCCTCGTACCGCGCAATAATCGATGGCCAATCCTGTTGGGGAATTTTCCCTCGTTTACTCGATTTTTCCATACGAAAGACCTTCGTTTGCAAGTCGTGGGTTTCGTTTTTTCGACGCCCGGCTCGTCGTATGTTTGCGGGCGCGGGGCCGTTCCCGGACTGCGGATTGACACAAATCAGAACATCCGGATCAGAAACGACGATCCCATAGAACGGTTTGCCCGAGCCTTAACGGGAACACCGTAACCCGCGCCGGTTTTTTTCGAACGCCTGACAATACCGACCATCAAGTATACAGCAAGCAGGTTTGTCAAGTTCCACCGTGACCAGTCGCCGGCGCAAATTTCATCACATGCTGACGATCTTGCCGGGGTTCATGATGTCGTCCGGGTCGAGCGCCCGCTTGATCGCGCGCATGACCTCGACCGCTTCGCCGTGCTCGTCCAACAGGAACTTGATCTTGCCGTAGCCAACGCCATGCTCACCGGTGCAGGTGCCTTCCATCGCCAGCGCGCGAGCGATCATCCGCTCGTTGATCCGGCTGGCTTCGGCGATTTCTTGCCGGCTGTCAGGGTCGATCATAAAGACCAGATGGAAATTGCCGTCGCCGGCATGCCCGACCATCGCTGACGGAATCGACGACTGAGCCAAGTCTTGCTTTGTTTCGCAAATACATTCAGCGAGCCGCGATATCGGCACGCATACGTCGGTCGCCCAACCTTTCGACCCGGGCCGCAACGCGAGCGCGGCGTAATAGGCGTCGTGCCGGGCCTGCCACAGCTTCGAGCGCTCTTCCGCGGTTGTCGCCCAGCGGAAATCCGCCGCGCCGTTATCGGCGGCGATCGACTTCACGATCTCGGCCTGTTCGGCCACCCCGCCGGGGGAGCCGTGGAACTCGAAGAAGAGTGTCGGCGCGACTTGATGGTCGAGCTTCGAATACTTGTTGATTGCGGCGATTTGACCTTCGTCGAGCAACTCGATCCGCGCCACCGGCACGCCGGCCTGGATCGTCAAGATTACGGTGTCGACCGCCGCCTCAAGTGTCGGAAACGCGCAAACCGCCGCCGAGATCGCCTCGGGAATGCCGTAGAGCCGCAGCGTCACCTCGGTGATCACGCCGAGCGTCCCTTCCGAGCCGACAAAAAGCCGGGTCAAATCATATCCCGCCGCCGATTTGCGCGCGCGCCGCGCGGTGCGGATGACGCGCCCGTCCGCCAGCACGACGCTCAGCGACAGGACGTTTTCGCGCATCGTCCCGTAGCGCACGGCGTTGGTGCCCGAGGCGCGCGTCGCGGCCATGCCGCCGAGCGACGCATCGGCGCCCGGGTCGATCGGAAAAAATAAACCGGTGTCGCGAAGGTATTCGTTGAGCTTCTTGCGCGTCACCCCGGCTTCGACAGTCGCGTCGAGATCCTCGGCACTGACGCGCAAAATCCGGTTCATCCGGGTCATGTCGATCGAAACGCCCCCCCTAAGGGCGGCAACGTGGCCCTCGAGCGAGGTGCCCGTGCCGAACGCGATCACCGGGGTGCGGTGCAGCGCACACAGCTTGACGATCTCGGCGACTTCCTCGGTGCTGTCGGGAAAGACCACGGCATCGGGCGCGTGCGCCTGGTGATAGGACTCGTCCCTGCCGTGCTGCGCGCAGATCGCCGCCGAGGTCGACAGCCGCTCGCCAAGCCTGTTCTGCAGCGCGGCGAGCAACGACTGGTCGGGAGGATCGCGTTTCAGAGCCATTGGGCGCATGTCGGGTGTCCGCGAATTGAGTGACGGCTTGATTTCGTTTCCATTACCTCCGCGCCGGCGTCGCCGCAATCGGCATTGGCGTCGTTATGACGTTGTTCGTGTCGGATTTGGGTCCGGCGGCGTCATTCCTGGGCATCGGCTCGGCCTGAAGCGGCCACATCGTTTCCTTTTCCCGATTGGGTTGCGTCGCGCATTGAGGAACCACTTGGAAAACACTACGTCTTATCAAAGGGCGGCGGGGTTGCGGGAGGTCGCGATGGCGTTGGCACCGGTCACACTCGACGACAAGTATGTGCTCGACAAGGGTCGCGTCTACTTGACCGGGACGCAAGCGCTGGTCCGCCTGCCGATTGTGCAACGCCAGCGCGATGCCGCCGCCGGGCTCAATACCGCCTGCTTTATTTCGGGCTACCGCGGCTCGCCTTTGGGTGGGCTCGACCAAGCGCTGTGGAGCGCCCGGCGCTTTATCGAAAAGAACCGCATCCACTTTCAGCCGGCGATCAACGAGGAGCTCGGCGCCACCGCGGTCTGGGGCAGTCAACAGGTTAACCTCTTCCCGGGGGCCAAATACGACGGCGTCTTCGCGATGTGGTATGCCAAGGGGCCCGGCATCGACCGCAGCGGCGACGCGCTTAAACACGGCAATGCCGCCGGCTCTTCCCGTCACGGGGGGGTGCTGTTGCTGGCGGGCGACGATCACACCGCCAAGTCTTCGACGCTGCCCCATCAATCGGAATACGCGTTTATGGATGCCGGCATCCCGGTGCTGAACCCGTCGGGCGTGCAGGAAATCCTCGAATTCGGCCTCTACGGCTGGGCGATGTCGCGGTATTCGGGCTGCTGGATCGCGTTGAAAACGATCGCCGAGACGATGGACAGCTCGGCTTCGGTCGAGCTTGACCCCGAGCGGGTCGGCATCGTGCTGCCGGAAGATTTTGAGATGCCGCCCGGCGGGCTGAACATCCGCTGGCCCGATCAGCCGCTCGAACAGGAATATCGTCTTCACAAATATAAGCTCTATGCGGCGCTCGCCTTCGCCGGTGCCAACCGCCTCGACCGCATCGTCATCGACAGCCCGCGCCCGCGTTTTGGCATCGTTGCCTCGGGCAAATCCTACCTCGACGTGCGCCAGGCATTGGACGACCTCGGCATCGACGACGCCCATGCCGCCGAGATCGGGTTTCGCCTCTACAAGGTCGGCATGTCGTGGCCGCTCGAACGCGAGGGCATCCGCCATTTCGCCGAGGGGCTCGAAGAAGTCCTTGTCGTCGAAGAAAAGCGCGCGGTGATCGAAAACCAGTTCAAGGAGCAACTTTACAATTGGCGCGAGGATGTCCGGCCCCGCGTCATCGGCAAGTTCGACGAGAACCGCAGCTGGATCCTGCCGTCGACCGGCGAGCTGACCCCAGCAATGATCGCGCGGGTGATCGCCGAGCGCATCGCCCGCTTTCACACCTCGCCGCGCATTGAGGAGCGGCTTGCCTTTCTCGAGGCCAAGGAGCGCCAGCTCGGCGGCAACGTCGTGCCGTTTGTGCGCACACCGTATTTCTGTTCGGGATGCCCGCATAACAGCTCGACCAAGGTGCCGGAGGGGAGCCGCGCGCTGGCCGGCATCGGGTGCCATTACCTCGCGCAATTCATGGACCGGTCGACCGCGACCTTCACCCAGATGGGTGGCGAGGGCGCGCCGTGGATCGGCCAGGCGCCGTTCACCGAGACCCCGCACGTCTTTGCCAATCTCGGCGACGGCACCTACTCCCATTCGGGGATTCTCGCGATCCGCGCTGCGATCGCCGCCAAGGTCAACATCACCTATAAGCTCTTGTTCAACGACGCCGTCGCGATGACCGGCGGGCAGCCGCTCGACGCCGGGCTCACCGTGCCGGTGATGACGCGCCAGCTCGCCGCCGAGGGTGTCGCGCGCATCGTCGTCGTCACCGACGAGCCCGACAAATACCCGGCCAATGTCGATTTCCCGCCGGGCACGACGGTTCACCACCGCGGCGATCTCGATGCCGTGCAGCGCGAGTTGCGCGAAACCCACGGCGTCACCGCGATGGTTTACGACCAGACCTGCGCCGCCGAAAAGCGCCGCCGCCGCAAGCGCGGCCGTTTCCCCGATCCGGCGAAGCGGGTCTTTATCAACGATCTGGTTTGCGAGGGCTGCGGCGATTGCTCGAAAACCTCGAATTGCGTCTCGGTCGTGCCCGTCGAAACCGAATTCGGGCGCAAGCGGGCGATCGACCAGTCGAGCTGCAACAAGGATTACTCCTGTGTCGAAGGGTTCTGCCCGAGCTTTGTGACGGTTCATGGCGGCGGCCTCAAAAAGCGCCCCGCCGGCGATGTCGGCGAGGACGGGTTGCCGCCCTTGCTCGAGCCGGCGCGCCCAGCGCTCGCCGAGCCCTACGGCATCCTCGTCACCGGGGTCGGCGGCACCGGCGTCGTCACGATCGGCGCCTTGCTCGGCATGGCGGCGCATCTCGAGAGCAAGGGCTGCACTGTCCTTGACATGACCGGCCTCGCCCAGAAAGGCGGCGCGGTCTACAGCCACGTCCGCATCGCCGAGCGGCCCGACCAGATCCACGCCGTGCGGATCGCGTCCGGCAACGCGCGCCTGCTGCTGGGCTGCGATCTTGTGGTGTCGGCGAGCGCCGACGCGCTCTCGAAGCTCGGGCCGGGCCACAGCCAGGCGATCGTCAACCGCCACGAGACGATCACCGGCGACTTTACCCGCAACCCCGACCTGGTGTTTCCGACAGGTGCTATGGAGCGCAGCATCGCCGAGGCGACCGGGCCCGACAGCGCCGAGTTTCTCGACGCGACCCGGCTTGCCACCGGGTTGCTCGGCGATTCGATCGCCAGCAACCTGTTCATGCTCGGCTACGCATATCAGCGCGGGCTGGTGCCGCTGTCGGCGGCGGCGATCGAGCGCGCGATCGAGCTCAACGCCGTCGCGGTCGACTTCAACCGCAATGCCTTCCGGTGGGGTCGGCGCGCGGCCGTGGACCCGGCCCTTGTCGAGACCCGGGCAACGCCGCCTTCCGCGGTTCCGGCCAGTCACCGCCTTTCGGAAACCGTCGACCAAGTTATCGAGCGCCGAACCGCGTTTCTGACCGACTACCAGGACCGTGCTTACGCGGCGCGCTATGCGGCGACGCTGCGCCGCGTCCGGGACGCCGAGGCGGCCTGTGTTCCCGGCAGCTCCGTGCTGACCGAGGCGGTCGCGCGCAGCCTGTTCAAACTGATGGCGTACAAGGACGAGTACGAGGTCGCCCGGCTCTACACCCAGAGCGATTTTCTAAAGCGCGTCGCCGATCATTTCGATGGACCTTACGAGCTGCGGTTTCACCTTGCGCCGCCGATCCTCGGCGACCGCGATCCGCAGACCGGGCATTTGAAAAAGCGCGAGTTCGGGTCGTGGATGTTGCGCGTGTTCCGTGTCCTTGCAAAGCTGCGCCGGCTGCGCGGGACCCGCTTCGACATCTTCGCTCGCAGCGAGGAGCGCCGCGCCGAGCGCCGCCTGATCGGTGAATACGAAGTGGTGATCGAGGAAATCCTGACCCGCCTGACCCCCGCCAATCATGGCCTCGCGGTTGAGCTCGCCGCACTGCCGCTCGAAATTCGCGGCTTCGGCCACGTCAAGGAGGCAAACCTCGCGCGCGCCAAGGCGAAGGAGGCCGGGCTTCTCGCCCGGCTGCGCGCGCCTGCGCCCGCTTCGGTATTGGCGGCGGCGGAATAGAGCCGCTCAGCCGCCTTCAACGGGGAGCGCCACAAACCGGGTCGTGCCGTCGCGCTCGACGCGGACGAGCAGGTTCTTGCGGGCAATCTTTTTCGCGGCGGCGGCCTTTTGCTGCACGTCTTCGGGTTTAGCAACAGCGATTTGCCCGACCGCCACCAGGAGGTCGCCCGGACGCAGCCCCTGGTTCGCCGCCGCGCTGTTCGCCGGCACATCGACGATGACGACCCCCTTTGCCGCTTCCGGGAGCGAGAACTGCTTGCGCAGGTCTTCTGTCAACCTGGCGAGCTTCAGCCCCAGCGCGTCGACCGTCGGCGGCGCCGCCGGCTTTTCGGGTTCGGGCGGCGGCGGCACCGGACGGTCGGGGTCGAGCGCCGCGACCTTGAGCTCCACATCAAGGGCTTTGCCGTCGCGCCAGATCGACAATCTGACCGCCTTGTCGGGCCGGGTGTCGGCGACCAGCCGCGGCAGCTGCCGGCTGCGGTCGACCGGCTTGCCGTCATAGGTCAGGATCACGTCGCCCGGCTGCAGCTTCGCCTGAGCCGCCGGGCTCGCCGGATCGATCGAGGCGATCATCGCGCCGCGGCTTTTGGCGAGTCCGATCGCCTCGGCGATGTCGTCGGTGACCGGTTGGATGTGGGCGCCGATCCAGCCGCGCTCGACTTTGCCGGTCGCCCGCAGCTGGTCGATAATCGGGCGGGCCGAAGCGGACGGAATGGCGAACCCGATGCCGATCGAGCCTCCCGATGGCGAATAGATCGCGGTGTTGATGCCGATCACGTCGCCATTCAAATCGAACATCGGCCCGCCCGAATTGCCGCGATTGATCGACGCATCGGTCTGCAGGAAGTCGTCATAGGGGCCGGCATGGATGTCGCGCGCCGTCGCCGAGATGATGCCCGAGGTCACGGTCCCGCCGAGGCCGAACGGGTTGCCGATCGCCAGGACCCAGTCGCCGACCCGGGCCTTCGTCGAATCGCCCCAGCGCGCCGCCGGCAGCGGCGTCTTCGCGTCGACCTTCAGCAAGGCGAGATCGCTTACCGGGTCGCGGCCGACGACATGCGCCTCGAGCGTCGTGTTGTCCGACAGTGTCACCGTGATCTGCTCGGCGTTGGCGATCACGTGGTTGTTGGTCACGATCAGCCCCGACGGGTCGATGATAAACCCCGATCCGAGCGATGCGACCGGGGGCGCGAGCCCATTCGCGCCGCCCGGCGCGCCGCGATCGCCAAAAAAATCGCGGAAAAATTCGTCGAGCTGAGTTCCCGGGTTTGCCGGCGGGGCGTCGGCGCCAGGTTTAGCCGCCGGCGCGGTGTTTGCCTGGGTGGTCGAGATGTTGACCACATCCTCGAGAAGCCGGGCTGCCAGCTGCGCAAAGATTTCGGAAAACGGCGTCGCCGAGCTCGGCGGATCGGCTCGGCTCGGCACAGCCACGACCAAAAGCACGGTCAGCAACGCTGCCCGCAATGCGCCGTTGCGGCCGAACAGCCTCACACACCCGCCTTTCTTGTCCAATCCGATGATGCCGCGTTGCGACCCGCGATCTAACGCTGGCCTTTCCCGGCCGCTCGATATGAAATGCCGCCTGGCTTGGCAAGACGGAAGAGCAACGTGGCGCGGTGCGATCAAACGCCGCCGGGCGAGTTTCTGCGAGCCTTGTTCGACGCGGCGCTCGCCGCCGCCGACCCGCGGCGCGCGCTGGCGGGTCATATCCCGCCCGCGGTGGCCGGACGCACGGTGCTCGCGGGCGCGGGAAAGGCCGCGGCAGCCATGGCGCACGCCTTTGAAGCATGCTGGCCGGGCCCGCTCGAAGGTCTCGTGCTGACCCGCTACGGGCATGCGCTGCCTCGTGACCGGGTCGAAATCCTCGAAGCGAGCCACCCGGTGCCGGATGACGCGGGCCTCTACGCCGCACGGCGCATCCTTGCACTCGCGGAAAGTCTCGGACCCGACGACCAGCTGGTGTTCCTTGCCTCGGGGGGCGGCTCGGCCCTGCTGGCGCTGCCCGCATCGGGCTTGACCCTCGCCGACAAGCAGGCGGTGACGCGCTCGCTGCTGCGGTCGGGTGCCACGATTGCCGAGATCAACACTGTGCGCAAGCACCTCTCGGCGATCAAGGGAGGGCGGCTTGCCGCCGCGGCGGCCCCGGCGAGCATTGTCACGCTGGCGATCTCCGACGTCCCGGGCGACGACCCGGCGGTGATCGCCTCCGGACCCACGGTGCCCGACCCGACGACTTACGCGGACGCCCGGGCCGTGCTCGCGAAATACGGCATCGATAAGCCGGCTGCGGTCGTGGAGCACCTCGCGGCCGGGCGGGGCGAGACTCCGAAACCGGGCGACCCGATCTTCCGGCGTGCGCGATTTGAGCTGGTCGCCAGCCCCCAGGACTCGTTGAACGCGTCGGCCGCCGAGGCGCTGCGGCGAAACGTCACGCCGATCGTGCTGAGCGACCGGGTCGAGGGCGAGGCGCGCGACGTCGCGCTGGTGCATGCGGCGATTGCCCGGCAACTGCGCGCCGGCGAGTTCCGCATCGGCGAACGCAGGATCCGGCCGCCGGCGGTGCTGCTGTCGGGGGGCGAGACGACCGTCACCATCAGGGGCAAGGGGCGCGGTGGGCGCAACGTCGAATTCCTGCTGGCGCTGGCCGTGGCGCTCGACGGCGCCGAGGGCATCTCGGCGCTCGCGTGCGACACCGACGGCATTGACGGGACCGAGGACAATGCCGGCGCGATCTCGTACCCCGACAGCATCGCGCGAGCCGCCGCCCGTGGGATACGGGCAACAGCGGCGCTCGCCGACAATGACGGGTACGGATTTTTCGCCACGCTCGGCGACCTGGTCGTGACCGGCCCGACCTTGACCAACGTCAACGATTTTCGGGCAATTCTGGTCGCCGCCTGAGACGATCCGGTGGGAGATGGACATGCGACGCCGGCGCAACGCAAAAATCGTCGCGACCCTAGGCCCGTCAAGCTCGACGCGCGAACGGATCAGCGCCTTGTTCGAGGCCGGCGTCGACGTATTTCGTCTGAATTTCAGCCACGGCACGCACGAGGACCATGAGGCGCGCTTCGCGGCGATCCGGGAGATCGAACATTCGAGCGGCCGGCCGATCGGCATCCTCGCCGATCTGCAAGGACCGAAATTGCGGCTGGGCACCTTTGCCGAAGGTCCGATCGAGCTCGCACCCGGCGCCCGCTTTCGTCTCGACCTCGACCGCCGTCCCGGCGACGAGAGGCGCGCTCCGCTGCCGCACCCCGAGATTTTCGAGGCGCTGGAGCCGGGGACCGAGCTGCTGCTCGACGACGGCAAGGTGCGCCTGCAGGCCGAAACCTGCGGCGCCGAATACGCCGAGACGTTGTGCCGGGTCGGTGGGACCTTGTCCGACCGCAAGGGGGTGAATGTCCCGAACGCGGTGCTTGCGTTGTCGGCGATCACCGAGAAGGACCGCGCCGATCTCGCCTTCGCCCTCGATCACGGGGCGGATTGGATCGCGCTGTCGTTTGTCCAGCGGCCAGATGACGTGGCCGAAGGCCGCAAGCTCGTCGCCGGGCGGGCGGGCGTCCTGGTCAAGCTCGAAAAGCCGGCGGCAATCCAGCGGCTTGCCGAGATTATCGAGCAGGCCGACGCGCTGATGGTCGCGCGCGGCGACCTCGGGGTCGAAATGCCTCCGGAGGACGTGCCGAGCGTGCAAAAGCAGGTGGTGCATGCCTGCCGCCTTGCCGGTAAGCCGGTCGTCGTCGCGACGCAGATGCTCGAGTCGATGATCACGTCGCCGACGCCGACCCGCGCCGAGGCGTCCGATGTCGCGACCGCGGTCTATGACGGCGCCGACGCCGTGATGCTGTCGGCCGAGACGGCCGCCGGCCGATACCCGGTCGAGTCGGTGGTGATGATGGACCGGATCGCCCGCCGGGTAGAGCAGGACCCGCTTTACCGCACGATGCTCGAAGGGACGCGGGTCGAGCATGAGCACACTGCGCCCGACGCGATCAGCGCCGCCGCCTGTCAGGTGGCCGGAGTGCTCGGCGCGGCGGCGATCGTCTCCTACACGACTTCCGGGGCGACCGCGTTGCGCGCGGCGCGCGAGCGGCCGGCGGCGCCGATCCTGGTGTTGACCGCAAAGCTCGCCACCGCCCGCCGGCTCGCGGTTTTGTGGGGGGCGCATTGCGTGCATACGAGCGACGTCCGAAACTTTGCCGACATGGTGCAAAAGGCGGCACGCATCGCCCATCGCGAAGGAATTGCAGAGCCCGGCCAGCGCATCGTCGTCACCGCCGGGGTCCCGTTCGGCACCCCCGGCTCCACCAACGTGCTGCGCGTCGCCTGGGTCGACCGCTGATCCGCCGGTGTCAGGCGCGAATTCTTCCGCGGGCGCGCAGCAGCCGCTTGGTCGCCGCCGCAATCGAGCTCCATAGACGGAACGCCTCGGAACTCGGGGCATGCGCGTGCTCGGACCGCCGTTCTTTGGCGCGGGCGAGCGCCCAGCGTCCATATTCGTTGACCAGAATCGCCGCCAATTCGTCTATTTTGCGCTTGTTCATCCTTAATTCTAAATGCCGCCGGACCCGCCGAAGTTCCAAGGCTGCGTGCATTGCGGAATGAGCCGTGGCAGGCGTTGGCGGTCAACGCGGGTAGACTTGAATGCTGCCCGCGACCGCGTCGGCGACATGCTCCTTGCTGATGACGCCGACAACGTCCGCCGGTCGCGGCAACCGATATTGGCCGTCATCGCTGCGCACGACGATCGCCATGACGGCGTGGCGGCGCCACATCCGTCGGATCACGTCGAAAGCAACGTCGTCCTCTCTCGCAAGGGTAAAGTCGCGCGTCGCGACGTCGCCAAAGGCAATGTCCGTCCCGGCTTCGGCAATGCCGTGCCGCAGCGCGGTGTTTATTCGCACGACGCCAAAGATGCGGTCGCCCTTGGCGATGACGACATGGCGCATGCCAACGCGATGGTCGGGCCGCAGCAGGAAAGCGTTGAGGCCGAGGTCGGCGGGCACTACCACAAAGTCCTGCTCCATGACTTCCCTCGCCTTGCGCACCAGAAACATGTTGGCCTGAAGGGCCTTTGGGATCGTGTGCCCGCGCCGCGTCAGCTTGAGGGTGTAGATGTTCTCGCGCGACAACAGCCGGCGCACGCCGAGCGCCACCGCGACCGCGAGGATCATCGGCAGCACGATCGCGTAGTCGCGGGTCATCTCGAAGATCATCGTCACCGCGGTCATCGCGGCACCCGTGGCGCCGCCGACCATGGCGCCCATGCCGATCATCGCGAAGGCCGGCAGGTTTACCGGGACCCCCGGGGCGATCAGCGCCACGAAACCGGCGAACGCGGCGCCCAACGTCGCGCCCATAAACAGCGACGGCGAGAAAATCCCGCCGGACGAGCCCGAGCCTAGGCTCAGCCCGGTTGCCGCGAGCTTGCAGACAAACAGCAGCGCAAGCAGCCCGGCAACATTGAGCTGGCCGGTCAGGATCGCCTGTATCGTCGCGTAGCCGACGCCCTCGACAAAGTAATGTCCGAAGCTTTGATGCAGCCAGTAGATCAGCACGCCGACCAACAGCATGCCAAAGCAATGGCGCAGATAGCTTCCGGGGATGCGGTCGAACAAGTCTTCGAGCGCGTATAGCCCGCGAATATAGCCGGCGGCAGCTACACCGACGAGGCCGCCGAGCACGATGTAAAGGACGATGATCAGCGCGGCCCATGCCGGGTCGGGAGGGAGTGCCAGGATCGCCGGCACCTGAAACGAGGGGTGGGTGCCAAAGAAGATGCGGCCGATAAAGGTCGCGGTGCCGGTCGCCACCGCAACCGGCAGGAAGGTGTTGACGCTGACCTCCGGAAGCATCAGCTCGATCGCGAACAGCACACCACCGATCGGCGTGTTGAACGTCGCCGCGATGCCGGCGCCGGCGCCGGCCGCAATCAGCACGATCCGCTGCGCCGGGTCCATTCGGATCAGCTGGCCCAAGGTCGAGCCGAAAGACGACCCGATCTGCACGATCGGCCCCTCGCGCCCGACGGAGGCGCCGCTGCCGATCGCGAATGCCGAGGCGAGCGACTTTACCAGTGCCACCACCGGGCGGATTCTGCCCTCGCCGTAATAAATCGCGTCCATCACTTCCGGGACGCCGTGGCCTTTTGCTTCGGGCGCGAAATTGACGACAAGAAAAGTGACGATGATCGCGCCGACGACCGGGACGAGGATGACCCCCGCCCCCCACGGGCTCGTCGGGGTGAACAGGTTCGCGTCGTACTCGAACGCAAAGCGACCGAGGAACAGGACGTTGTGGACGATGCCAATCAATTCGCGAAACACAAACGCGCCAAGCCCGGCGACGACGCCGACCGAGAAGGCCAGCCCCGACATGCGGATGAGGCCGAACCGCGTCGCCCCGACGCGCCAACCGGGCAGCGCGCGCCAGGCGGGGCGCATCCCGCGCCGCGGCCCCTGGGGCGCTCGCAACCCGACCTTACGCGCGGTGGCGTCAATATCGTCCGACAACGACGTTCTCCCGAGGGCGGTTTGTCCACTTTGGGGAAACATGCTACAGCGGCCGCCTATCACCAAAGGCGATACGGCAGTCGGTCGGCTTTGCCGCAGGCACCGGCGAGTCAACACATCAAATCGTGGGTCGATGGATCTTTCGATCGTCATTCCGGTCCGCAACGAAGCGGAAAACATCGCGCCGCTGGCCGGCGAGATCAGCGCCGCGCTCGACGGTCTTGCAACCTATGAGGTTATCTATGTCGACGACGGCAGCAGCGACGGGACCGCGGCCGAGATCATGCGCCTCGCCGTCGAGGCTCCCCATTTGCGGCTGCTCCGCCACCTCCGGAGCTGCGGTCAAAGCGCGGCGGTCCTGACCGGCGTTAAGGCGGCTCGCGGCTCCTGGATCGCGACCCTCGACGGCGACGGCCAGAACGACCCGGCCGACATCCCACTTCTGTGGCGGCAGGCATGCGCCGCACCCGCCGATCCCCCGCTGCTGCTCGCCGGCCATCGCGCAAATCGGCAGGATAGCCGGTCGAAGCGCATCGCCTCGCGGGTCGCCAACGCGTTGCGGTCGCGGCTTCTTGGTGACGCGACGCCGGACACCGGATGCGGGCTCAAGCTGTTCCCGCGCGCGCTCTTCTTGGATTTGCCGGCCTTTGACCATATGCACCGGTTCTTGCCCGCGTTGGTGCTGCGCGCCGGCGGGGCCGTGCGCTCGGTGCCGGTCAACCACCGGCCGCGCCGCCGCGGGATCTCGAATTACGGCGTGCTCGACCGCCTCGGCGTCGGCATCGTCGACCTGTTTGGAGTATGGTGGCTGCAGCGCCGCATCGCTCGCCCGCGCCTCACAGACGAGAATTTGCGCGCCGCGGCCGCCGATGCGCATTCGGCATCCGAGCTGTCCGGCGTGCAGTGAGCGCCAAGGACGGGAGCGCCGCGGCATCCGCCGCATCCCCCGCCGGCCGTCGCCGCGGCGCGCGGCTCGCCCTGCTGGTGCTGCTCGCGGCCGGCATCGTGCTCGTCTGGCGCTGGCGAGGCGCACTCGACCCGAGGGCGCTTGGCGCTGCGATCGCGGCATACCCCGCCGCACCGCTGGTGTTTCTCGGCGTGCACGTCGCGGCGAGCCTGGTCTTTGTCCCGCGCGCCGTGCTGGCGGTCGTCGCCGGGCTGCTGTTTGGCATGACTTGGGGCATCCTGTGGGCGGCGGCCGGCAGCGTCCTCGGCGCGGTCGCCGGGTTTTGCGTCGCGCGCTATCTCAATGCCGGGATGGTCGACCTTGAAGGCTATGCCCGCATCCGGCCGCTCCTCGAGCGCGTCCGGCGCGGCGGCTGGCGGGCCGTGGCTTTGCTGCGGCTGATCCCGATCGTGCCGCACAGCTTTGCCAATTACGGGCTCGCGCTGACGCCGCTGCCGCTCGGCTCCTACGCGTTCGGCTCGCTGGTCGGCCAGCTGCCGATGACGATCGCCTGCGTCGACCTCGGTGCCGCCGGCGAGCGGTTGGCGTTGGGCCGAGCGGGCTGGGTCGCGCCGACATTGATCGGCGCCGCGGCACTCGGGCTGTCGCTGCTGATCCCGGTGGTTGCCCGCAGGCGGCTGGGATAGCCAGGGCGAAGCGCGCGCGGCTCGGGGCCGCCGGTCGCCCAGTCGAGAAGCTCAACCGTATGGACGACCGGCACGCCGCATCCGGGCGCGAGCTGGGTGATGCAGCCGATGTTCCCGGTGGCGACGAGGTCGGGCCTCGTTTTGGCGATGTTGGCGAGCTTGCGGTCGCGCAATTTGCCGGCGAGCTCCGGCTGCAAGAGATTGTAGGTGCCGGCCGAGCCGCAGCAGATGTGACCTTCCGGCACGTCGACCGCGTCAAACCCGGCTTGGGTCAACAGCGCCTTTGGCAGGTCGTGAAGGCGCTGGCCGTGCTGCATCGAGCATGCCGAATGGTAGGCGACGTGCCGCCCGCGCGCCGTGCTGGGGGCGGCGGGCGCGCGCAGCCCCAGCCTCTCGACGATCTCGGTTATGTCACGCGCCAGGGCCGCGATCCGCGCCGCCTTCTCGGCGTAAGCCGGGTCCCCGCGCAGCATGAACCCGTAATCCTTGACCGTGGTCCCGCAGCCCGAGGCGTTGACCGCGATCGCGTCGAGCCCGCCGGCGACCCGCTGGCGCTCCCAGGCGTCGATATTGGCGCGGGCCAACGCGAGGGCCGCCCTCTCCTGCCCGAGATGGTGATTGAGCGCACCGCAGCAGCCGCTGCCCGCCGCGACGACCACCTCGCAGCCGTGGCGCGTCAGCACGCGGATCGTCGCTTCGTCGATTTCCGGCGCCAGCACCCGCTGCGCACAACCCGGCAGCAGGGCGACCCGCATCCGGCGATCGCCCTCTGCGGGGAACACCCGTCGACGACCGGTCGGCGCGGGTCGGGGGAGCGCCGCCGGCGCCAGCGCGATCATCGGCACGAGGCGGCTCGGTAAAAACCGTGTAAACGGGCGGCCGAACGCGGCGCCGCGCAATGCCAGGCGAAACAGCCGGGGCCGCGTCAGCACCGTGCCGAGCATCCGCCGCAGCAGCCGTTCGCCGCGGGGGCGCCGGTATTTCTCCTCGATCCAGCGGCGGGCGTGGTCGACGAGGTGCATGTAGTTGACGCCCGACGGGCACGTCGTCATGCAGGCGAGGCAGGAGAGGCAGCGGTCGATGTGCTTGACGGTCTCGGGGCTCGGCGCCTCGGCGCGGGCGAGCATATCCTTGATCAAATAGATGCGGCCGCGCGGGCTGTCGAGCTCGTCGCCGAGCAGCAGATAGGTCGGGCAGGTCGCGGTGCAGAACCCGCAATGGGTGCAGGTGCGCAGGATTTTTTCCGACTGCGCGGTGTCGGGGTCGGCAAGCTGCTCGGCGGTAAACTCGGTGCGCACCGTTCACGACCCAACATCAGATGACGCGACTGTTTCCTTTGGCCATCCGTCGTCCGCCGCGCAAGCGGGGGTCCGGGGCGCAGTCGACCCGCTTGCGGAGAGTTGAGCTACCCGATCGAACGGCGCCGCGTTTGCGCGGCGCCTCGCCCGCGGCGCCGTGCTACTCGGCGGCGGCCCGCACCGGCTGGCGCAGACCCGGCATGTAGTCGACGCTGACCGGCTGGTTCGTCTCGAACGGGCTCTTGAGGTCAAATTCCTTGGCCATCTCGCGGAGCGCCGGGAACACTTCCTGCCCCAACAGGCGAATACAGGTCCGGGCGTCCTCGTTCGTGACGTTGCCGTCGTTGCCCCAGATCCCGAGGATGCCCGGCCGCGTCTCCTCGAGCAGGATGCGCAGCTTGGCGATCACCTGCTTCGGCGTGCCGGCGATGATCATCAGGTCTTCGAGCTGTTTTTCGAGCTCCGGCCGGTAGCGCGGGTTCTTCGACCGCCCCGAGGCGAACTCGACGAAGGCGCGGCGGTTTTCCGGGCTGCCGTAGCCCGACGGCGTGCTCCACACCGGGTGCGCAAGACCGGTGAACTCGCCCTGCATCCACCTGAACTGGGCGGCGTTCGCGAGCGCCTTTTCCTCGGTCTCGGCGACGTGGATTTGCTTCAGCATCCCGTGGTAGTCGGGGCCCGGGGTAAAGCCGGCCTCGGCGGCGACGTTGTCGTAGATTTTCCAGATCTGCTTGGTGCGGTCGATCGGCGTGTTGAGCGCGACATACGGATAACCGCGCTGCGCCGCCCACACGATCGTCTCGGGGCTGATAACGCCCGGGATCCACACGCGCGGGTGCGGTTTTTGCAACGGGACCGCCCACGGGTTCACGACGCGGTGTTGGTAGTGCGTCCCTTCCCAGCGGAACGGGCCCTCGCGCGTCCAGGCGGCGACGATCAAATCGTGCGCTTCCTGGAAGCGTTCGCGGTTGTAGGCCGGGCTGACGCCGGCAGCGAGCTGCTCCTGGCCGCCGCCGCGGACAAACCCCGAGACCAGCCGGCCATTTGAGATCATGTCGATCATCGACAATTCCTCGGCGAGTCGCACCGGGTTCTCGGCCAACGGCAGCGGGTTGCCGAGCAGGATGATCTTCGCCGTTTTCGTCGCCGCCGCGAGGATCGAGGCAAAGACGTTGCACTTCGCCTGCATGCAGAACGGCGCATTGTGGTGCTCGTTCAGCATGAAGCCTTCGATCCCCATCTCCTCGGCATAGATGTAGTGCTCGAGGTATTCGTTATAGAGCCGGCTGCCGGCGACGGGATCGAAGTACTTGTTCGAGAACATCAGCGCCGTGGCCCCGAACTCCAGGCCCTTCTCGGCCGGGTAGGCCGACATCGGCTGCTCGGTGAAGTACATCAGCTGCATGCGTTTCTCCGTCCTCCGGCGTTGCCGCGGGCGTGACCGCGGCACTGCGAAAGTCTGTCACAAATTTCGCCGCCGGTGCGGGTTTTTTGACTGCGTCAGGAGGAACCTTGTTGGGTCTTGCCAGCGGCGAGTTGTTGTGGGCCGGATTACCCCGAACATGATTACGCGACCGCCTTTGCCGGGATCGGTCCTTCCCGGCTCTTCGACAGCGTCAACCGACGAGCGGTCTCCGACGTCTGCCGCGAGCGACATCAGTGCTGGCGACTGGGTCGACCGGCTGCTGCCCGCGGGCCTACGGCCCTACGCCCGCCTCGCGCGGCTCGACCGCCCGATCGGGACGTGGCTCTTGCTGTTTCCGGGCTGGTGGGGGATCGCGCTCGCCGCACATCGCTTGCCCGGCCCGGTGCTGCTCGTGCTGTTCGCGGTGGGGGCCGCGGTCATGCGCGGCGCCGGTTGCACATTGAACGACATCGCCGACCGGGATTACGACGCCCAAGTCGCGCGCACCCGGTCGCGACCGTTGCCGAGCGGTGCTGTCAGCGTGCGGCGGGCGGCCGTCTTTCTGCTGCTGCAGTTGGCGGTGGGTGCCGCGGTGCTGTTCAGCCTCAATCGCGCCAGCATCCTGCTCGGGTGCGCCGTTCTGGCACTGGTCGCGAGCTACCCGTTCATGAAACGGATCACCTATTGGCCGCAAATCTTTCTCGGGCTCAATTTCAACTGGGGCGCGCTGGTCGGCTGGGCCGCGGTCACGGGCGCGCTCGCCTCGCCGCCGGTGCTGCTCTATCTCGGCGGTGTGTTCTGGACCCTCGGCTACGACACGATCTATGCCCATCAGGACAAGGCGGACGACCTGCGCATCGGCGTCAAATCCTCGGCTTTGGCACTCGGCGCGAACACCCGGCCGTGGCTCTTCGCGTTTTACGCCGCGGCCTCGGCCTTGTGGGGTGCCGCCGGTCATTTCGCCGGGCTCGGCGCGCCGTTTTGGGCCGGGCTGGCGCTCGCGGCGGTGCAGCTTTGCTGGCAGGCGGCGTGCGTCGACATCGATGACCCGGCCGATTGTCTCGCCAAGTTCCGCTCGAACCGGCTGACCGGCTGGCTGCTGCTCGCCGGGATCGTCAGCGGGCATTTGATCTGACCATGACCGTGGACCCGGCAATCTTCGTGCGGCGCAACACGGCAGTCGGCGCCCCGCCGCTCGTCCCCGAGATCCGCCTTCATCTCGCAAGCGAGGTGACGCCGCTCTGGCAGGCGACCGAGGAAACCCTGGCGCGTGGCGCTGTCCCGCCGCCGTTCTGGGCCTTCGCGTGGGCGGGCGGCCAGGCGCTCGCCCGCTATCTGCTAGACCACCCGCAGACCGTCGCCGGCCGCAGCGTGCTCGATTTCGGGTCGGGGTCGGGGCTTGTCGCTCTCGCCGCCGCCAAGGCCGGCGCCCGCCCGGTGCTCGCCGCCGAGATCGACCCGTTCGCAGCTGCCGCGATCGCTGGCAACGCGGCACTTAATAAAGTTCTCGTCGAGGTGACGACCGTCGACCTCGTCGACGCCGGGCCCGCGTGGGAAGTCGTCACCGCCGGCGACGTCTGCTACGAGCGCGCGATGGCCGAGCGCCTCGTTCCGTGGCTGCGGGCGCTCGCCGCCCACGGATCTCTGGTTCTGCTCGGCGATCCCGGGCGCGCCTACCTGCCGGCCTGGGGGCTTGTCGAGCGCGCCCGCTACCTGGTGCCGACGAGCCGCGAGATCGAAGACCGCGACACCCGCGAAACCGTCGTCTGGCAAGTGCTGCCCGACTGACGCGCGCGCCAGGCGGCGGAACGGCACAGGACGGGCTGGACGCGTAGCTCGCCGAAGAGAGAGGGCCACGCCGGCGGTCCGGAATTTGGCCGCTGGATGGCGACGGACCGCGGGTTGGTGGTTAACAACTGGCTCAAGGCCATTCGCGCCGACCAGAAGCAGGCCTTTCAGCCAGCGCTGACCGCCCAAGACAAGCAGGTGCACCAGAAGCTCGATGCCGCCGCGCTGACCTGCCTCGCCGCCGATGGCCGGGCGATCCGCCGCCGCTCGCCAACAGTGACCGCCGCTCCCATATAGCCGCGCATGCCTTACGCCAGCCTGCGCGACTTTATCGACCGGCTCGAAGCGCGCGGCCGCTTGGCGCGAGTGAAGGCGCCGGTCTCTCCCTATCTCGAAATGACCGAGATCCAAACCCGGCTGTTGGCCGAGGGCGGCCCCGCCGTGCTGTTCGAGACCCCCGCGCGTGACGATGGCGCGACCTCTCCGATCCCGGTGCTGGTCAATCTGTTCGGGACCGTCGAGCGCGTCGCCTGGGGGATGGACCGCGAGCCCGCGCAACTGCGCGAGATTGGCGAGACTCTCGCCTTTCTGAAACAGCCGGAGCCGCCCGGCGGTTGGCGCGAGGCGCTCGACATGCTGCCATTGCTGAAGACCGTGATGGCGATGCGGCCGCGCACCGTCGGCTCGGCACCGTGCCAGGAAATCGTGCTGCGCGGGGCCGAAATCGACCTTGGTGCGCTGCCGGTGCAAACCTGTTGGCCGGGCGAGCCGGCGCCGCTGATCACCTGGCCATTGGTCGTGACCAGAGGGCCGGGGGAGCGGCGAGAAGACGGCTTCAACCTCGGCATCTACCGCATGCAGGTGACCGGCCGCGACACGACCCTGATGCGCTGGCTGGCGCACCGCGGCGGGGCCCAGCATCACCGCCGCTGGCGCGCCGAGCGGCATGAGCCATTGCCGGCGGCGGCGGTCATCGGCGCCGATCCTGGCACGATCCTCGCCGCGGTGACGCCGGTCCCCGACACATTGTCGGAATACCAGTTCGCCGGGCTGCTGCGCGGCCGCCGGGTCGAGCTTGTCGACTGCAAGACCGTGCCGTTGAAGGTGCCGGCGCAGGCCGAGATCGTCCTCGAAGGCCATGTGTCGCTCGACGAGTTCGGCGACGAGGGCCCCTACGGCGACCACACCGGCTACTACAACGCGGTCGAGCGCTTCCCGGTGTTCCGGCTGACGGCAATTACGATGCGGCAGCGCCCGATCTATCTCTCGACTTTCACCGGCCGCCCGCCGGACGAGCCCTCGATCCTCGGCGAGGCGTTGAACGAGGTCTTCATCCCGCTGCTGCAGCAGCAATTCCCGGAAATCGTCGATTTCTGGCTGCCGCCCGAGGGCTGCTCGTACCGCATCGCGGTGGTGGCGATCAGAAAGGCCTACCCCGGCCACGCCAAGCGGATAATGATGGGGATCTGGTCGTTTCTGCGGCAGTTCGTGTACACGAAATTCGTCATCGTCGTCGACGACGACATCGACGCGCGCGACTGGAAAGAGGTCATGTGGGCGATCTCGACCCGCATGGACCCGGTGCGCGACGTGACCCTCGTTGACAACACGCCGATTGACTATCTCGACTTTGCCTCGCCCGAATCCGGGCTCGGCGGCAAGATCGGTCTCGACGCCACCGGCAAATTGCCGCCCGAGACGCGGCGCGACTGGGGCCGGCCGATCCATATGGCCGAGGAAATCGTCACTGAGGTCACGCGGAAATGGGCAAGCTACGGGCTTCCCGGATCGGGCAAGCCGATCTGGAAGCAAGATCGACAATGAGGCGGTGAGACGGCGCGAAAATCATAGCTGCAACCCAACAGGTTTGATTGGCATATGCCCATACGGGTCGTCTTGACCGGACTTGGCCCGGGCATCCACGGACGCCGCGAAACAGCCTTGGGATATATGCAATCAAGGCGTGGATGGCCGGGAAAAGCCCGGCCAAGACGACACTTGGTGCAGATCCGGACAGCCTCGGGCCTTCGACAAATGACATCTCGCCGCCTCGCTGCCTCATAGCAAAATCTTTTGGAGGTGTGATGGACGATACGAGCAGGAACGACATCGACCTCTTGCAGGACCTGATCGGCCGCGCCCGGCGCGCCGGCGCCGACGCCGCCGATGCGGTCTTGTTCGAGGGCACCTCGCTGTCGCATGGGCGGCGGCTCGGCAAGACCGAAAAGCTCGAACGCTCCGAGGGGCAGGATCTGGGCTTGCGCGTGTTCATCGGGCGGCAGCAGGCGGTGGTGTCGTCGAGCGACCGCTCGCCCAAGGCGCTCGACGAGCTCGTCGCGCGTGCGGTCGAGATGGCCCGCACGGTGCCCGAGGACCCGTTTTGCGGCATCGCCGACCCCGGCGAGATCACGCATGACTGGCCGACGCTCGACATGGCGGACCCCGATGAACCCAGCGCCGAAGTGCTGATCGAACGCGCCCGCGCCGCCGAGGAAGCGGCACTCGCGGTGCCGGGCGTCACCAATTCCGAGGGGGCCGAGGCGGGCTGGGGCCGCTCGCGGGTGGCGCTCGCGGCGTCCAACGGCTTTGCCGGCGCCTATGCGGGGACGAGCTGCGGCGTCAGCGCGTCGGTGATCGGCGGGACGGGCACCGGCATGGAGCGCGATTACGACTATTCGAGCGCGGTCTACGCCGCCGATCTGCGCGACGCGGCCGAGATCGGCAGGAGTGCGGGCGAGCGCGCGGTCAAGCGCCTCGGCGCCAAGAAAATGCCGACTTGCCGCTGCCCGGTGGTGTTCGACCCGCGGGTGGCGCGCGGTATGATCTCGGCGTTGCTGGGCGCGGTCTCCGGGCCCTCGATCGCCCGCGGCACCAGCTTTTTGAAGGACCGGCTGGGCCAGCGCATTTTCCCCGAGGCGATCACGGTCATCGACGACCCGCACCGGCACCGCGGGCTGCGCTCAAAGCCGTTCGACGCCGAGGGGCTCGCCAACCGGCGCCGCGCGATCATCGACAAGGGGGTGCTGACGACCTGGCTGCTCGACCTGCGCTCGGCCCGCCAGCTGAACCTCAAATCGACCGGGCACGCGGCGCGCGGCACCTCCTCGCCGCCCGGCCCGTCGGCGACCAATGTGTGGATCGAGCCCGGCGCGGCGAACCCGCGGGAGCTGATCTCGGACATCGCGAGCGGCTTTTACGTGACCGAGATGATGGGCATGGGGGTCAACGGCGTCACCGGCGACTACAGCCGGGGTGCCGCCGGTTTCTGGATCGACCACGGCGAGATCGCGTTTCCGGTCAGCGAGATGACGGTGGCCGGCAACCTCAAGGACATGTTCCTTCGCCTCGTTGCCGCCGACGACCTCGAATTCAAGGCCGGCATGGACGCGCCCACCTTGCGCATCGACGACCTGACCGTCGCCGGCGCGTAGGCAGCCGGGCCATCGCGGCGCGGGTGTCCCGATAATCCTGCCGGACGGGGGGAAAATCGGCTAGGATATACGCCGGCTTGAAATAGCGGTACCGGGTCGCGGTGCGGCGCTTTCTAGAAAGGAGCAGGAAATGGGCGAGATTCTCGGTCTTGGCTGCACCCACTATCCGGGGCTGACGGCGCCGGACGAGCAATTGCCGTCGCTGTTCCACCGCCTGCTGACCGCGCCAAACGTCCCGGAACATTACAAGAACCCGGCGAACTGGCCGGCCGAGCTGGTCGCCGAGCTCGGCAACGACGAAGGGCTGTCGTCGGCCCAGCGCTACGGCGCGCGCATGGCCGAGGGCTTTCGCGCGGTGCGCAAGTCGCTCGACGCGTTCAACCCGGACGTCGTGCTGGTGTGGGGCGACGACCAGTACGAGAATTTCCGCGAGGACATCATCCCGGCGTTCTGCCTCTTGGGCTATGACGACGATTTCGCCGTCCAGCCGTGGAACAACGGCAATGGCGGCCGGCCGAACCGCTGGGGCGAGCCCGGCGACTGGGCGTTGAAGCTGCACGGCCACCGCGACGCCGCCAAGCACCTCGCCACCGGGCTGATCGAGCGCGGCGTCGACATGGCGTACGCCTACAAGCCGTTGCACCACCCGCTCGCGCACGCCTTCACCAACACCTTTCTTTACCTCGACTGGGACCGCAAGGGCTTCCCGTACCCGGTGGTGCCGTTCGCGATCAATTGTTACGGCAGCAACCTGCTGCATGCCAAGGGCGGCACCGCCGCGCTGTTCATGCCGCCGCGCGACCCGTCGGAAGCCGTCGACCCGCCGTCGCCGCACCCGTGGCGCTGCATGGAGGTGGGCCGAGCGGTGGCCGAGGCCTTCGCGGATTCGCCGTGGCGGGTCGCGGTGATCGCGTCGTCGAGCTGGTCCCACTGCTTCCTGTCCCCGACCAACGGCTATCTGTGGCCCGACCAGGAGGCCGACCGGCTGCTGTTCAACGCGCTCTCAGGGCGCGACTACGGCACCTGGCGCCAGCGCCCGCTCGCGGCGATGGAGCAGGCCGGGCAGCACGAGATGCTGAACTGGTGCGCGCTGATGGGGGCGATGGAAACGCTCGATCGGCGACCGGTCGTGCACGACTACATCGAGACCCACATCTTTGCCTCGGACAAGTGCTTCGTCACCTATCCGGTCTGAGGGAGACCAAAAGCAAGACCCCTCACCCACCCAGCCCTTCGGGCCGGGTTCCCCCTCTCCCGCAGTGCGGGAGAGGGTGCCGAGCATCGCGAGGCGGGTGAGGGCGGGAGGGCGCGTTCCGTTCAACCGGACCCGCTGAACGCCGCAGCGCTTGCCAAGCTCAATCCCCGCCCGTAACACTGGCGGCGGGGATTCATGTTTAGAAAACCGCCGATCCTGGAAGAGGGCGCGCGCACGGCCGCTCTGGTGTGGCTCTTGGCGCGCGATTTCCTGCGCCCGCATCTGCCGCGCGTCGCGCTCGCGTTTGTGCTGATGGGTGCGGCCGCCGCCAGCACCGCATTGCGCGCCTGGCTGATGCAGCCGGTGCTCGACCGCGTATTTGTTGGCCGCCAGGCTTCGTGGCTGCTGCTGATCGCGGGCGCGGCGCTGGTCATCGCCGTCCTCAAGGGCATTGCCGACTACGGCGAGGCGGTGCTGATGAACCGGGTCGGCCAGCGGGTCATCGCCGATGTGCAGATTGCGCTGTTCGCCCGGCTGATGCGCGCTGACCTCGCGTTTTTCCATGCGCATGCGAGCGGAACCCTGATCTCGCGCTTCACGAGCGACGCGGCGCTGTTGCGCAACGCCGCTGCGAATGTTCTCGGGGCTATCGGCAAGGATGCGCTGACCGTCATTTTTCTGGTCGGCGTCATGTTCTATCAGGACTGGCTGCTGGCGCTCGTCTCGTTCTTTGTCTTTCCGGTGGCGATCCATCCGATCGTCGGAATCGGACGCCGGATGCGCCGGGTTACCGCCAACACCCAAGCCGAGATCGGCCAGCTGACGACCTTGCTGAGCCAGACCTTTCAGGGCGCCCGGCTCGTCAAGGCGTACGGCATGGAGGATTACGAGGAGCGCCGGGCCGCCGGCCTGTTTGAACGGGTGTTCGCGCTGATCGACCGGGCGACGCGCACCCGCTCGCGCGCCTCGCCGATGATGGAGACGTTGGGTGGTGCGGCGATCGCGATCGTCATCCTCTACGGCGGTCACCAGGTCATCGCCGGCGCCCGCACGCCAGGTGCGTTCTTCTCGTTCGTGACGGCGCTGCTGCTCGCCTATCAGCCGTTGAAGAGCCTCGCCAATCTGAACGCATCGCTGCAAGAAGGGCTGGCGGCCGCACACCGCATCTTTCAGGTGATCGACATCGAGCCGACAATCCGCGACCTGCCCGGGGCGCGGCCGTTGCGGGTCGAGGGCTGCGAAATTGTCTTTGACCAGGTGCGCTTCGGCTACAGCCCTGGTGCTGTCGCGCTCGACGGCGTGTCGCTTAGGGTCCCGGCGGGGCGCACGGTGGCGCTGGTCGGCGCGTCGGGGGCCGGTAAATCGACGATCCTCAACCTGATCCCGCGGTTCTTCGAGGTTGAGGAAGGTGGCATCGCGATCGACGGCCAGGACATCCGCGCGGTGAGCTTGGCCTCGTTGCGCGGCGCCATCGCCATCGTGACGCAGGAAGTGACGCTGTTCGACGACACCCTGCGCGCCAACATCGCCTATGGCCGGTTCGGCGCACCGATGACCGACATCGAGGCGGCGGCACGGGCTGCCGGCATCGACGGCTTTATCCGCGAGCTGCCCGCGGGCTACGACACGCAGGTCGGCGAGCACGGCGTGCGCCTCTCGGGCGGCCAGCGCCAGCGCATCGCGATCGCCCGCGCGATGCTGAAGGACGCGCCGATTTTGCTGCTCGACGAGGCGACCTCGGCGCTCGACAGCGAATCCGAGCGCCAGGTCCAGACCGCCTTGCGCACGCTGATCCGCGGCCGCACGACCCTCGTCATCGCCCATCGGCTGTCGACTGTGCAGGGGGCCGACCTGATCCACGTCGTCGACCGCGGACGCATCGTCGAGAGCGGGCGGCATGCCGACCTGCTCGCCTGCAACGGCCTCTACGCACGTCTTTACGCGCTGCAGTTCGCCGACGAGAGCGATCTTGTCGCGGCGGCGCCGGCGCAATAGCGGCGCGGGCTTGGGCTTCGCAATCCCAACATGAGGCGGCTTGGGTTGTGGCGGCCCGGCATGTGGCGGCGGCTGCTGCGCCGGGAGCGGCTGCGCGCGGCAGCCTGCTGGGCCATCCAATGCTATATCCGCTTCGTCTACCGGACCAACCGCTGGACCGTCGAGAACGGCGAGTGGCCGCGCCGGCTGATCGCCGAGGGGCGCCCGTTCATCGGCGCGTTCTGGCATGGCCGCATGCTGATGATCCCGCTGGGCTGGCGACGGATGGCGCCGATGCACATGCTGATCTCGGCGCACCGCGACGGGCGGATCATCGCCGACGCGGTGGCCTATTTCGGGATCGCGGCGGTTCCCGGCTCGACGCGCCGCGGCGGCTCGGTCGCGCTGCGCCTGATGCTGAAAAGATTGAAGGACGGAGACTGCGTGGCGATCACGCCAGACGGGCCGCGCGGCCCGGCGATGACCGCCAGCATCGGCATCGTCAACGTGGCGCGGCTGGCGCAGGTGCCGATCGTGCCGATCGCCTACGCGACGAGCCGGCGCCATATCGCCCGCACCTGGGACCGGTTTCACGTCGCGCTGCCGTTTGGGCACGGCGTCTTTTTGTGGGGCGAGCCGATCGAAGTCGCGGCCGATCTCGATGATGCCGGGCTCGAAACCGCGCGCCGGCTCGTCGAAGAGCGGATGGTCGAGCTGACGTTGGAGGCCGACCGCCGGGTCGGCTGGATGGACCCGCCCTTCGCGGCGGACCCGCCGCTGCCGGGGCCAGCGGGTGGGAATGCCGGCGCCGCCTCGCCCCTATCATCTTCGGATAAGCTGTCCCGACCGGCGCCCGCCCCGTGATGCTGCCGCTTGCCTACCGTGTGCTGACCTGGCCGTTGCCGCCGCTGGTGCTTGCGTACCTGCGCCGCAGGCGGCAACTCGGCAAGGAGGACGGTGCACGGCTGCGCGAGCGCCAAGGGTTCGCCGGTGTCCCGCGGCCGCCCGGCCCGCTGGTCTGGATACATGCGGCGAGTGTCGGCGAGGCGACCGCGATGTTGCGGCTGATCGAACTGCTGCTGGCGTCCCGGCGCGAGCTCGAAATCCTGCTGACCACCGGCACGGTCGCCTCCGCCCGGCTTTTGCAACAGCGTCTGCCCCCGCGAACGCGCCACCAGTTTGTGCCGGTCGACCTGCCGCTCTGGGTTGAGCGGTTTCTCGACCACTGGCGGCCCGATCTGGCGTTGTGGGTCGAATCCGAGCTGTGGCCCAACCTCGTTCTGTCGACGCACGCCCGTGGTGTGCCGATGATGCTGGTCAACGGCCGGCTGTCGGCGCGGTCATACCGGCGCTGGCGCCGATTGCCCGGATTGATCCGTCCGATGCTGGGCGCGTTCGCGTATTGCTTCGCGCAGGACGGCGAGCAGGCCGAGCGCTTGCGCAGCCTCGGCGCGCACGAAGTCGCGGCGGTCGGCGACCTCAAAGCCGCGGGAAAACCGTTGCCGGTCGACATCGAGCAATTGCGGCGGCTGCGCCGGGACATCGGGCCGCGCCCGCTGTGGCTGGCGGCCAGCACGCATCCCGGGGAGGAGGAGGTCGCGGCCGCGGCTCACCGGCAGCTCGCGGCGCGCCATGCCGGCTTGCTGACGGTCATCGCGCCGCGTCATCCGGCGCGCGGCGACGCCGTCGCGGCGATGCTGCGGGCGCGCGGACTCGGCGTCGCGCGGCGCAGTCGGGGCGAGCCGGTCACCCCGCAGACGCAAGTCTATCTCGCCGACACGATCGGCGAGCTCGGATTGTTTTACCGCCTCTGCGGGATCGCCTTTGTCGGCGGATCGATGGCGTACAAGGGGGGGCATAACCCGTTCGAGGCGGCGCGCCTCGACTGCGCCGTTCTGCACGGCCCGGATATGAGCAATTGCGCGAGCATGGCGGCGGCGCTGGCCGCGGCCGGTGCGGCCGAGGCGGTGATCGGGGCCGAGGATCTCGCGCGCGCGGTCGCGGCGCTGCTCCGCGACCAGCGATTGCGCGCAGCGCGCTGCGCCGCCGGCGCCCGTGCCGCCGCCGACGGCCAAGGGATTCTCGATGCGATCCTCGCCCGGCTGTCGCCTTGGCTTGACCGCGTCGCCGCCTCGCATGCCGGCCCGATCGACAGCGTTTCGACGGACACACAAACCCGGGTGCGGAGCGCCGTGCGCGCGTGATGCGGCACGCCCCAGAATTTTGGGGACGGGAGCCGGGGCTCGCCGCTGGCCTCTTGGCACCCTTCGGGGCGGCGTGGGATGCCGCGGGGCGGGTTCGCCGGGCGTTGGTGCAGCCGCACCGCGCCCCGGCGCCGGTCATCTGTGTCGGCAACCTGGTGGCGGGCGGCGCCGGCAAGACCCCGGTGGCGCTCGCGCTCGCCGAGTGGCTGGCCGCGCGCGCCATCCCGGTGCATGTGGTGGCGCGCGGCTACGGCGGCCGAAACGCCGGCCCGGTTCGGGTCGACCCCGCGGCTCATGATGCGCGGGAGGTCGGCGACGAGGCCCTGCTGCTCGCGGCACGGGCGCCCTCTTGGGTCGCACGCAACCGGGCGGCCGGGATCGCCGCGGCGGCCGCGGCCGGTGCTGCGGCGGTTCTGCTCGACGATGGCTTTCAGAACCCGAGCGTGGCGAAGGCGCTGTCGCTGCTCGTCGTCGATGCCGGCTACGGCTTTGGCAACCGGCGGGTGATTCCCGCCGGACCGCTGCGTGAAGATTTGCGGCGGGGCCTCGCCCGCGCCGATGCGGTCGTGCTGCTGGGCGCGGGCGGCTCGGCGCGCGCCGCGACGGAACTGGGTGGACGCGCGGTCGTGCCCGCAGTGTTGGCGCCGGTCGACGGCGAGCGGTTCGCCGGCCGGCGCGTTGTCGCCTTTGCCGGGATCGGGCGCCCGCAAAAGTTCTTTGCGATGCTCCGCGGCCTCGGCGCCGAACTGGTCGGCGAGGCCCCATTCCCAGATCATCATCGCTATCGCGACCGGGATATTGCGGCGTTGCGCGGCGCCGCCGACCGAGAGCGCGCGCGCCTCGTGACGACCGCAAAGGATGTCGTGAGGCTGTCCGCGGCGGACCGCTCTGGGATCGACGTGCTCGCAGTCGAAATCCGCTGGCTCGATCCTGCGGCATTGGCTGGGCTCCTCGCCCCGATCGTGCTATCGGCCGGCGGCGATGGCCGTCCTCCGGACCGAGACCCCTGCTGACCGCCTGCCGCTCGCCGCTCGCCTCGAGGCATGGGGTGCGGCGCTGCTGTTCGGCGCTCTCGGATTGCTGCCGATCGATCGGGCATCGGCGGTGGGCGGGGCGGCGGGACGGCGGATCGGCCCCTTCCTCGGCATTACCAAACGGGCCCGGATCAACCTGACCCGGGCATTCCCAGAACTTGGCGCCGCCGAGATCGAACGGATTATTGCCGGCATGTGGGACAATCTCGGCCGGGTCGCCGCCGAATACCCTCATTTGCGCGAGATCCGGGTGTTCGAGCCGGGCGGCCGGGTCGAGACCCACGGTTTGGAGTACATCGACCGGGCGGTCGCCGCCGGACGCCGGACGATCATCTTTTCGGGCCATGTCGCAAACTGGGAGATCGCTGCGCTTGCCGCGGTGCAGTACGGCGTCACCGCCGCCGGAGCCTACCGCGTCACGCAAATCTACCGCGCCCCGAACAATCCGCGGGTCGACCGGCTGATCGCCCGGTTTCGCGGCGACCGCGGCGAGTACACGCCAAAGGGTGCCGCCGCGGCGCGGCGCGCCTTCGCCGCCCTTTACCGTGGCGAGCACCTGACGATGCTGGCCGACCAGAAGCTGAACGAGGGCATTGCGGTGCCGTTTTTCGGTCGTCCAGCTATGACCGGGACGGCGCTGGCGCTGCTCGCCCTGCGTTTTGATTGCGACGTGCTCCCGGCGCGCGTCGAACGGCTAGGCGGCGCGCGATTTCGGCTTACCGTCTTTCCGCCGTTGCCGCTGCCGCGATCCGGGAACGCGACTGCAGACGTGGCGGCGCTGACCGGCATGGTGACCGGGGTGCTGGAATCGTGGATTCGCGATCGCCCGGCAGAATGGCTGTGGGTTCACCGGCGTTGGCCGGATTAGCGCGATACCCCCTCCCTTCTTGCCAAACCTTCGGTTGGGGCCGGGGTTCCGGCGCGATGCCCCACACGGTATCGCTATATAAAACGTCGCTTGCGCACGATCACGTTTTGTGCAGCATTTCTGCCGCGCACCTTCTCAATCATAGCTGCACCGGATGACGGCGTTATCAGCCGTCGGTGGCATCGAAGCGGAGGGACATCATGGACATGACACGCCGTGCCGCGGCCGAGTTTTTCGGCACGCTGTGGCTGGTCTTTGGCGGTTGCGGTGCCGCGTTGTACGCCGCCGCGTTTCCGGCGGTGGGGATCGGGTTTCTGGGCGTCGCCTTTGCCTTCGGCTTGACCGTGCTGACGATGGCCTACGCGGTCGGGCACGTCTCCGGCGGCCATTTCAACCCGGCGGTTACCATCGGGCTGTGGGCCGGCGGGCGTTTCAAGAGTGCCGACGTGCTGCCCTACGTCGTCGCTCAGGTGATCGGGGCGATCATCGCCGCCGCCGTCCTTTATTGGATCGCGTCGGGCAAGCCCGGCTGGGTCGCGGGAGGTTTCGCCTCCAACGGCTATGGCGAGCTCAGCCCCGGCAAGTACACGCTCGGCGCCTGTTTTGTGACCGAAGTCGTCGCCACGTTTTTCTTCCTTTTTGTGATCATCGGCTCGACCTCGAAGGGGGCCGCGGTCGGATTCGCAGGCATCCCGATCGGCTTGTGCCTGACCTTGATCCACCTGGTCACGATCCCGATCACCAACACCTCGGTCAACCCGGCGCGCAGCACCGGGCCGGCGCTGTTCGCCGGCGGCGCCTACCTCTCGCAGCTCTGGCTGTTCTGGCTGGCCCCGCTCCTCGGCGCCGCGCTCGCCGGGTTTCTTACCCGCTGGCTTTATCAGGACCAGCTGGTCACGGTCGACACCGTCGTCGTCGAGGAGACGCGGATCGCCTAGCGCCGTCGCGGGTGGGTTGCTCGTCAATCGTCGCGAAACCTCTGCCACGGGGTCGGCCGATCGAGCTTGCGGTCGATCCATGCCACGACCAAGGTCACGTAGAGCGGCAGCGCGAACACCAGAAACGCGATCGAATAAAGCAGCATGTCGTTGCGGATGTCGACGATCGGCTGCTCGATCTCGTCGACCGGCACGGCGATCGCCAGCAGCTGGTCGCCCCCATAGCGCGTCGGGATGTTGACGATCCGGCTGATAAAGGCTCGGCCCGCGACCGAGTAAACCCGGGTGCCCGTCATCTGGCTGTCCTGATAGGCGGCGACGAGGCCGCCGATCACCGGATCGTGCAGGTCGCCGATCTTCGGGAGCACCGCCTTGAGCTCGCCGCCGGCGCGCACCGCCTTGACGATCTGGATCTGGTCGGGCAACGCCACGACACCCCCTGTCTTGGTGAAGATAAACGCGGTGCTGCTCGGGGTGACGCGCTGCTGGCGCAGAAAGTTCGCCAAGTCGACCGCGGCCAGGTCGGCCCCCATCACCCCCGGCGTCGGCCCTCTAAAGCTGCGGCTGAGGGTGAACCCCGGCTCGCCGTTAGACGCGAATATGTACAGCTCGCTGCGCTCGACGACGTCGGTGTCTTTTGCCGCCCGATACCACGGGCGTTCTCGCGGGTCGAACGGCTGGGCGTGGTCGCGGCGGGCGACCACGGCGCCGTCCTCGGCGAGAAAAATCCACTGCGCGGCGGCCTGTCCGCCGGCGTTCGCCGCGACGACCTCTTCGGCGAAGACTGCGGCCGGCGGCGCTCCCAACGCCTGGCGCAGCGCGGGGCCCTTGTCACCGGCGAGATGGGTCAGCATGAAAAAGTCGCCGCTCTGGAAGCCGACATAAAGCGACAGGATTTGCGGGTAGGTGCGCAATGCCCGCAGCAACAGGGCCTTGGCGCTGGGATCGGCGGCGGCCGCCGGTGTGGTCAAATCGGGCACCAGCGAGGCGATCCCGACGATCGCATACATCGGGTCGTAGAGCAGCCTGATCCGGTCGATGATTTTGTCGTCCGCCTCCCGCATCAGGCGTTGCGCGTCCGCGACCGCCAACTCGCTCGATTTTCGCGAATCGTACCAGATGATGCCGCCGGCCAACGCCACCAGCATGAACAGCAAGAGGCCGGTGATCCCGGCATAGGTCGGCCAAAGTCTCACGGCTCCGCGCTTTCCCGCGGGGCGCCGCCGGTAGGTCCGCGGCTCGCTCACGGCTCTTAGACCTCCTGCGCGCGAGGCGCGCAATCCGCGGCGCCGATGATAGGGGTCTGATCTCGCGAATGTCCAGGCGCGGCGAATGGGCTGACGCCGCTTTCAACCGATGACCGAATGGCGCCCGGCGGCTGAACCGGCCGCGCACGTCCCAATTCGGCTGCCCCGCGACAAACGCATTGCGCCGGCGCACCTAGCGAATTAGAATAACTCCAATATAGTTGACGGTCTGCTCTGGGTAGTTATTTAGAAGTTCTCTAAATAACGCTCGTGCCGCCATAGCGGCCTGCGTTTTGCTCTGGTCTGATCGTCGAAAACATCTGTTGCATTGTTGCTCCCACTACAGCGAGTTTTTTTGACAAAATTCACTTCGCTAGGACCGAGCATCCGGCCGGTCCGATCAAAGGTGGGAGGAAATGATGGACATGACGCGCCGGTTGGCGGCCGAATTCGTCGGCACATTCTGGCTGGTTTTCGCCGGATGCGGGGCGGCGTTGCTGGCCGCTGCGTTTCCCTCGGTCGGGATCGGCTTCCTCGGCGTTTCTTTTGCTTTCGGTTTGGCGGTGCTGACGATGGCGTACGCCGTCGGGCACATCTCAGGCGGGCACTTCAACTCCGCGGTGACGGTCGGACTGTGCGCCGGCGGGCGGTTCAAGGCGGCGGACGTGCTGCCCTACATTATCACCCAGGTGGTCGGCTCGATCGCCGCCTCCGCTGTCCTCTACGCGATCGTGTCGGGGAAGGCCGGATGGGTCCTCGGCAACTTCGCGGCGAACGGCTACGGCGACCTCAGCCCCGGCAAATACGGGTTGGCGGCGTGCTTTATCGGCGAGGCCGTCACGACGGGCTTTTTTATCTTTGTCATCATCGGCTCGACCTCTAAGGGTGCAGCGGTCGGCTTCGCCGGCATCCCGATCGGATTGTGCCTGATGCTGACCAACCTGGTGATGATCCCGGTCACCAACGCGTCGATTAACCCGGCGCGCAGCACCGGCCCGGCCTTGTTCGCCGGCGGCGCGTATCTGGGGCAGTTGTGGCTGTTCTGGGTCGCTCCGATCTTGGGCGCCGCGGTCGCGGGGTTCTTCACGCGTTGGCTCTACCGCGGCGAGATCGTCACGGTCGACACGATCGTCGTCGAGGAGCAACGGGTCGCCTGACGACTCAAACGGTCGAGGACCCGTGTTGGAGCGGGCCGCCGCCTCGCGGGCAGGGCTCAGCCGGACGCCTGCGAGCGCGGCTCGACCGCGGTTTCGGGTTGGTCCGGGGTGACGCCTGCCTCGGGCTCGGCCGTCACCTCGACCTCAACCGTCATGCCGAGGTGGTCGGACGGAAAGCCGGTCCACGTGCCGGAGATCGGGATTGCCTGGCGCGGGTCGCGAACCACCGCGACGCGGACGAGGTCGTGGTTGCCGACAACGCCGTTCGTGGGATCGAACTCGATCCAGCCGGCGCCCGGCAGGTAGACTTCGAGCCAGGCATGCGTGGCACCGCCGCCGACCTGGTGGCCGCGCCGGCTTTCCGGAACGTAGAGATAACCGCTGACAAAACGAGCCGCGAGCCCGAGCGAGCGCACTGCCTCGATCATCAACACGGCGAAGTCGCGGCAGCTGCCGCTGCCCAGCTTCAGTGTCTTGATCGGGTCCTGGATGCCGCTTTCCTCGCGCGCGACGTAGGAGAGGTCGCGGCGGATCGCGTGGGTCATCGCCGCCAACAATTCCGAGGTGTCGCTGCGCCCGTCGTGGCGCAAAAACTGCCGCGCCCACCGGTCGACCTCGTGCTCGGGATCGAGGTATTGCCGCTCGATCAGGCGCGACAGATCGGGCATCTCGTCGGCGCCATAAGTGAACGGGTAGCGCGTCGCGTAGTCCTCGACCTGAAAATCGAGGACATTGGACGCCGAATGGTCGAGCCGGATCACGCTTTCAAAGCGCAGCTCCGCCGCCCGCCCGGCAAAGCTCGCAATCGCGACGCAGTTGCCAAAAACATCGTGGACCCAGCGCAACGCCAGTGGCTGCGGGGTGACGACAAGGCTCATCTCGAGCAGCTTCTGATCCCAGCTGTCGCGCGGGCGCAGCATCATGCGGTGCTCGCCAAAGCTGACCGGCTGCTTGTAGAGGTAGCTCGTTACGTGGCGCACTCGGATGACTGGCATCGCACCCCTTATTCGGCCGCGGCCGACTGGGCTTGCGCCGCCTCGGGCCGGTAGCCGAAAAACGAGATCGACAGGTCGCGGCTGACGGCGATCAGCTGCTGCTGGATCAGGTCGAGAAATTCGTGCAACCCCTCGCTCAGGATCTCCCTGATCGTCAAGGTGCCGAGCACGGCCCGCAGGCGGTCGAGCTCCTCGGCCGCGTCATTGCCGCCGCGCAGCGAATAGCGCGACTTGACTTCGCCCAATAGGCGCCCGGTCTCACGCACGCAGTGATGCACCGAGCGGGGAAAGGCCTGGTTGAACAACAGGAATCCGGCGACCCGCGCGGGCGTCGTGCTGGCGGCGTGCAGCCGGCGGTAGGCGTGGTAGCCGGCGGCCGAGCGCAACAGCGCGTTCCATTGGCTCACGTCGGTCGGCGAGCCGACATCGGCGATGTCGGGCAGCAGCAGGTGGTACTTGATGTCGAGCAGCCGCGTTGTCTGGTCGGCGCGCTCGACGTAACGCCCGAGCTGGTAGAAGTACCAGCCCTGGTCGCGGAAAAACGTGCCCTCGGTGATCCCGGTATGGGTCTGGCAGGCTTCCTTGATTGTCGCGAACAGGCCCGACAACCGCGCCGGTGTTAGCTCGTCCGAGCCGATCGTCGACAGGTGATTGTAGAAGACGTTGAGCTGCACCCACATCTCGGTCGAGATCAGCGGCCGCAATGTGCGCGCGTTCTCCCGCGCGAACCGGAGGGTGCTGACGATCGAGGTCGGGTTGTCGGCGTCCAGGACGTAGAAGTTCAGCACGCTGTGCCCGGTGACCTCACGGCCGCCGGCGAAAAAGCGCTCCTCGTCGGAATTGAGCTGGACGATCGAGCGCCAGTTCTGGGCGCCGCGGCTGTCGCGCGAAAAGGTCTCGTTGACATCGAGGATGCGCGCCAGGTTCTCGGCGCGCTCGACATAGCGCGCGAGCCAGAAAATGCAGTCCGCGTAGCGGGCGAGCAGAACGTCAACCAAGGACCCAGGTATCCTTCGACCCGCCGCCCTGCGAGGAATTGACGACGAACGAGCCGCGCCGCAGCGCCACCCGCGTCAACCCTCCAGGCAGGACCCACGTGCTCGAGCCGGTCACCGCGAACGGCCGCAAATCGACATGGCGCGGCTCGATCCCGCCATCGACCAGGGTCGGCGCCACCGAGAGGTTGACGCAGGGCTGGCTGATGTAGTTGGCGGGGTCGGCGAGCAGCTTCTTGCGGCAGTCCGCGAGCTCGGCGCGGGTCGCCGTCGGGCCGACGGTGATGCCGTAGCCGCCGGCCTCGCCGACCGGCTTCACGACCAGCTCGGCCAAGTGGTCGAGCGTATAGCGCAACGCCTCGGGCTCGCGGCAAATGTTGGTCGGGACGTTCTGCAGGATCGCGTCCTCGCCGAGGTAATAGCGGATCAGCCGCGGCATATAGGCGTAGACCGCCTTGTCGTCGGCGACGCCGGTGCCGATCGCGTTGGCGAGCGCGACGTTGCCCGCGCGATAGGCCCGCATCAACCCGCGCACGCCCAACATGCTGTCCCGGTTGAACGCTTCCGGGTCAAGAAAATCATCGTTTATGCGGCGATAGATCACGTCGACGCGGGCGAGCCCGCCGGTCGTGCGCATCGACACACGCTCGTCCTCGACCACAAGGTCCGGCCCTTCGACCAACGGGACGCCCATCTCGCGCGCCAGGAAAACGTGCTCGAAGTAGGCCGAGTTGTAGGTGCCGGGCGACAGCAGCACGATCTGCGGGTCACCGATCCCGGGCGGCGCCATCTCCTGGAGCGCCGCGACCAGGCGGGCGCCGTAATTGTCGATGCCGCGCAGTCCGATGTCGTCGAGCAGATCGGGAAACGCGCGCAGCATCATGTGCCGGTTCTCGACGACATAGCTGACCCCCGAGGGGGTGCGGGCGTTGTCTTCGAGGACGAAAAAGGCGCCCTTTTCGTCGCGCACGATGTCGGTGCCGCAAATGTTGACATAGGCCTTGTGCGGCACGTCGAGCCCGCACATTTCCGGCCGGTAATTCGGGTTGCCGAGGATCAGGTCGCGGGGCACGACGCCATCCGCCAGCACGCGCTGGTCATGGTAGATGTCGTCGAGCAGCAGGTTGATCGCGGTGATGCGCTGGACGATGCCGCTTTCGAGCTGGCGCCATTCCGCCGCCGACAGCACCCGCGGCAGGACGTCGAACGGCAGGATGCGGTCGATCGTCTTGGCATCGGAATAGACCGTGAAGGTGATGCCGAGATTGTAGAGCTCGGCATTGGCGGCGGCGGCGCGTTCCTTCAGCGCCGCGATCGACAGCCGCGCCAGCCGCTCGCGGACCCCGGCGCTCGCCGGGCTCGTCAGCATCTCGCAGAAAAAGCCACGCGGGTCGTAACCGTCGAGGATCGAGCGATCCATCCGCCTGCCCAATAAATTCCGTGCAGCTTATACGCATATTTCGCGCCAACAGGCACACTCGTGCATCCCCGATCGGCGGGCAATCCGAAACTGCTCAAATTGTGGGCGATTGCTGCGCCGCCGCTGACCTGATCCGGCACCAACAAGCCGGGCGGTCCTAATCGCCCCAGCCGAGCACCAGGCCGATGTCGCCTGGCCGTCCGGATAGTCGAGCACGCGCGCCGTCAGGTGAAAGCCGCTGGACTTGAGGTCGCGGTCCCAGCGCAGATAAAGATCGGCCGGCTCGCCGCGCATCGTGGCCGGCCACTCGGGCTCCATCTCGTTGATCGCGCGGCCGCGGTCGGTGCACAATTGCGACGGAAACGACAGCAGCGTCAGCTCGGTCTGGCCACGCTCGGCCGCTTGGCGGGCGTTGTGCAACATGGCGCGCCAGACCTCGTCATCGACGTGGCGATCGAGCATTTCCTTGACTGTCTGCTCGCGCCGTTCGGCAGCGGCCCGGCGGTCATCATCGCGATGGCGCGCTTCGCCGCGCTCGAAATCCTTGACCAAACCGCGAAAGTCGCCTGCCGGCGCCGGCGCTTCCTCGTGCGCGGGAGCCGCCGCACGGGCCGGCTCGTCGCCCGCCGGTTGGGGCGTGTCGCGGTAATGGCGGTCGATCCAGGCGAAAATGCCCGAGCCGTGCCGGGCCGGTTTCGGCGCCGCTTCCGGTTGCGAATCCGCCAGCGCCGTCAGCACGTCGTCACGGCTGACGCCGCCGACGACACGACCGTTGCGGACCACCGGGATGTGCTCGATACGATTGGCGGCGAGCAGCCGCGCGACCTCGCGGATCGCGGTTTTGTCCCCGACCGTCGGCACGGGTGCGGTCATGACCTCGCGCGCCGGGCGGTCGGCGCTGCGCAGCCGGTTGAGAAATTCGGGGCTTGGCCCCTCGCCGTCGGCGAGCATGGTCAGCCACCAACTCGGCCCGCCGTCGGGGCTCGCCGCGTCGCGGCCGAGCAGGTCGGCTTCGCCGACCATCCCGACCGGCGCGCCGTCCGCGTCGACGATCGGCATCGTGCCGATTCCCTTTTCAAGCAAAAGCCGCGC
>Ga0210398_10000589_pt1 | contig 40765 bp, 48 predicted proteins | sample IncBWC4OmetaG_FD_161047 | JGI IMG/M metagenome (GOLD analysis project Ga0210398, IMG submission 161047) | Forest soil microbial communities from Barre Woods Harvard Forest LTER site, Petersham, Massachusetts, United States - Inc-BW-C-4-O | ecosystem: Environmental > Terrestrial > Soil >... | reverse complement strand
CGATCTGCTGGTGATGGGCGTGCTCTATCGCTCTTCGGAGCAGCGGCTGTATTTCGGTCCGAAGGTGCGCCAGATCCTGCGCAACGTGCGCTGCTCCGTCGCGCTGGTGGTTCCCCCGCAGCCGAAAACCTACCGCGCGTGATTGTTTTGCCGTGAACTTGAATCCTCCGGAGGCGGCGTCCTAAATGACAAACTGGGACCGACATCGATCAGTTCTCCTCGCGGCGTTGCTCCTTCTCCCCCTTGTGTTTGCGGGCGCCGGGAAAGTGCTGGCCAAGCCGCCCGGCCCGAGCGGCAACGCCAACTTTCCCTATGACGAGGTGAGCTGGTCGCCCGACGCTCGCTTCGTCGCCAACAACGTCGAGCACTCGCCCGATGATCCGACCTCGCCGCATTCGATCTTTCTAACCGACATGAAAACCGGGAAGCGCTGGCTGCTTTATTCGTATCCGCGGAAGGTCGATCTGCTGTGGTCGCCGGCTTCGAATGCCCTGGCAATCAACGACTGGACGGCGAACGATCAGGCCCAGTGCGTTGTTTTCGTTTTTACGCCGGAGCAGGAACAGATCGATCTGCGCGAGGAGTTTCTGAAATCGCGCCGCCCCGATCGGGAGAAGAAGCTCGCCGCCAACCAGCACGATTACGCGCGCAACTACGCGCATTCGATTCGATGGCTCAACGGGATCACGCTGCGGTTCGCGATCCAGGGCCAGAGCGCGGACCGCCGGCGAAGTTTCCTGCTGCTTTACGATTACCGACTCGGCGATTCGTTTCGCTTGCAGAAGCGCGTCATCGGTTGATCCCGTGGACGCGGCGAAAGGCTGATGCTACTCAGATGCGGGAGGACTTCCCGCCATGGATGCACACGCCGAGATCTGCCGCGCCATCGATCAGTACAAGGAAAAAGCGGTTTCCCTCAGTCATCAGATTCACGAAAAACCCGAGCCCAAATTCCAGGAACATTTCGCCGCCGGATTGCTGAGCAGCGCCGCGCGCGAGTTGGGACTCCCGGTCGAAACGGGGGTCGGCGGCCTGGCGACCGCGTTTCGTGCCGAGTTCGGCAACGGCGGCGGACCCACCGTCGCCATCCTCGCCGAATATGACGCGCTGCCCAACGGCCATTCCTGCGGCCACAACCTGATCGCATGCGCGGCGCTCTCGGCGGTGGTCGGCTTGCACCATGGCGCGAAGAATCTGCCGGGGAAAATCGTGTTCCTCGGAACTCCGGCGGAAGAAGGCGGCGGCGGCAAAATCATCCTGCTCGACAAGGGCGTGATGAAAGGCGTCGACGTCGCAATGATGGCGCATCCGTTTGACGCCGAGGCCTGCACCATGCCGGCGCTGGCGACGCGGCATCTGCACCTCACATTTCACGGCAAGGCCTCGCACGCCGCGGCCGCGCCGTGGGACGGAGCCAGCGCGTTGTCGGCGGTGATTCAGACTTTCCAGAGTGTCGATGCGGCGCGACTGCACATCCGTGACGGCGCGCGCATCCACGGCATCATCACCAACGGCGGCCAAGCGGTGAATATCGTTCCGGAAAAAACCGAATGCCAATTCCTGGTGCGCGGCAAGACCAGCAAGTACACCAACGAAATCGCTGACCGCGTGCTGCGATGTGCCGAGGGCGCCGCGCTCGCGACTGGCACCACGATGTCGCATACGGTTATCGGCGGTTACAAGAACATGATCAATAATCGCGCGATGGCGCTGCATTACGCGGCGCTCTCCGAATCGCTCGGGGTGCCGTCGCCCGAAGCCCCCGCCGATGCGCCCACCGGCAGCACCGACATGGGCGATGTGAGCCATGCGATGCCGGCGATTCATCCGATTTTCGAGGTCGCGAAGCATGGCGAGGGGACCTGCCACGAGGATGCTTTCGTGAAGCATACCGATTCGGAATATGGCTACGCGGCAATGATTCGGGTTGCGAAGGCGCTCGCGATGACGGCGTACGATCTGCTCGCCGATCCGGCGCTGCTGAAAGCCTCGAAGGACGAGTTCGCGCAACGCCGGGAGAGTTGAAGGCCTACCTCGCGGTGAGGCGTGGATCGCCCTCGCGAAGGCATGCTGCGCGCAGATCCTGCACCTCGTGAGCCGCGCTCGCGATATCGTGCGAGGCTCGCAAGGCGTGACCGCGAGTTTCCATTTGCGCGTTGAAGCAGTCGTCGTATTTCTCGAACTTGCCGAGCACCTTCCATTTCTCGCATTCGACGGGCCGGTTATCCTTCATGCACATCGGGAAGGTGCCGTCGGGACCGAGCAGAGGGATCGCGAGAAACCATAAGATATAGAGCGCGAGTAGGACCGGATGATGGGACTTCATCGGAACGTCGGTGGTGCCCGCAGCACCCTCACCCGGTTGTCACGAAGGTCGCCGCAGCCCCGGGAGCGACAATCGCGCCAACCGACCTTTTTGATTCGCTTCGACTCCACTGACGTTACGCCTCAGCGGCTTTGCGTCCCACGAGAAAACGCGGGAGAGGACGATAGGTTAGTGGCAGCCGCAACCGCCGCCGCAGCATCCGCCCCGAGGCGCGCTTAATGCGGCGCCGAGGCCGTTGCCGTTGATCGCCTGCGCCGCGGCCGATGCGCCATTGCCGTTGGAGCGCGCGGCGAAGGTCGACATTTCGCGGCTCAGTTGATGGCCGTTGCAATGAGGACATTCGGCATCGTCAAGATGGCCGGAGCGCACGAAAGCCTCGAAGGATACCTCGCAGTCACCGCATCGATATTCGTAGATTGGCATTTCGTTGGTAACCCTCGTGCTTCCTAGTCTTCGAGTGGCTGCGCGTACTCGACCAGCACGCCGCGGGTCGCCTTTGGGTGCAGGAAGCAAATCATTCCCGCCAGGCCTTTGCGTGGCTTCTGATCGATGAGCGGGAGCCCTTTCGCGCGCGCGGCCTCGAGGTCCGCGTCGACGCTATCGCTCTCGAAGCATACGTGATGGAGTCCGCCGCCGCGGCGCGCGAGGAATTTCCCGACTCCGCCGTCCGGATTGAGCGGTTCAAGCAGCTCGATTTCGCTTCCTCGGGCATTCAGCAGCGCCGCCTTGACGCCCTGGTCCTCGATGGTGGCGCTCTTGATGAACTCCAGGCCCAGCGTATCGCGCCAGAATTTGAGTCCTTCCTCGAGATTCGGCACCACTACGCCGACATGATGAATCCGCTTGAGCATGCGCCGCCGCTAGCTCTTCCGATTGAGGCACAGCTTGGTCTGAAGCGCGTTCCACTGCATCTCCATTTCCTTGGAGCCGAGGCCGGGATGCTCCGCGCGCGTCTGCGCGAGCTTGCTGCATGCCCCCTGGAGATTGCCTTGCTCAGAGTAGATCACCGCGATGTTGTACTTGGCCTCGTACCACTGATTGTCAGATTCCGCCGCGGTGTTCTCGACCGTGGTCCACAGCGTAACCGCATCCTTCAGGTCCTTCTTGGACTGCGCGATGCGCGCGAGACCAGCGTTGGCATCGGGCGAGGCGGGATCGGCCTTGACGACCTCCTGGAAAATCGCTTCGGCCTTGGGCTCCTGGCCGGTCGCCATATAGGCCTGGCCGAGAATGGAGAGCGTGCCGGTAAGATTCTTGGGCTGCATCTTTCCGGAAGCCACCATATCCTCGAAATAGGAATAGGCGGTCTCGGTCAACCTGGCATTCTGCACATAGCCCTTCTGGTCGCCGTTGGCCTGCAGGGCCTGCGCCTGCTTCCAGAAATCGATGCCGAGAGTCTTGATCAAGTCGGAGTTCGCAGAATTACCCTTGTTGCGTTCGAGGAAGGCGCTCAGGTCGCGCTGGATGTCATCATAGCGGCCAAGAGTATTGAGCGCCTGCAGACGCCACTCAAAGACATCCTGGAACTTGTCTTTCATGTTCGGATACTGCGGTTCGTAGTTATCCAGCAGCGTCGCGATATCCTGCGCATCCGGCTTGGTCTGATTGGGGCTCTGAATCAAACCGGCGAGCATGTACTTGGCGCGGCCGGTGGTGTCGGTGACGTACTTCTTCTGGGTCGGGGTGGGAGCCGAGCGTTCTGCTTCGGGAGCATCCTTAATGGTTTCGCGCAGGAGAGTTATCGCTCCATTACGTAGATCGGCCGGATTCGCGGTGGTCGCGCCCTTGTCCTTGTTGTCCTTGCTGCTCGCGGCAACCAATGCGATGTATTCGCATTCCGCGGCATTGAACTTCGCGGCGAAGCCGTACTCGCCGCCATTTACATCGGTATAAATCTTGGCGGCATTGACGTAGTCCTTCTGCTCCTGCAGATGCTCGCCCATACGGAAGCGAATCTCATTGGAATATTCGCCGTGCGGATATTTCTTGAGGTAGTCATCGCCAGCGGCCAGCCATGCGGTCTGGGCTTGTGCGTTTTTCATCCCGCTGGTTTCCCAGGTACCGCGCGGGAGTTTGTAGCGCATGTAACTGGCCCATTGAGCGTCGGGGCTGGACGATTTGGCCATGTCGTTCAGGATCGATTCGACCTCGGCCATGTTGTGTTCATGGAAATAGATGTCGGCGGCATATTTGTAATCCTTGGGATATTTGCCGCTGCGCGCCGCCTCGACGAAATACTTGGCGGCCGCGCCCTCATCTTTCTTGGCGAGGAGAACGTTGGCCAACAAATGTGATTGGAACGGATCGCCGGTGCCACCCAGTTCTGCGACCGGATTGCGGCTGTACTTGGCGATACCGGAAACCGCGATCGACCATCCCTCTTTGTCGTTTTCCTTGCTGCGTGCGAGGTCGACGATCTCCTTCTGATAGGAGGCTTTTTGGCTGGGATTGGCGTACATCGCGGCATAAGTGGTCTGAAGTTTGAACAGCTCGGCGCCACCGCTGTTGCCCAGACCACCGCTGTACTTGGCGGCGTTATTCGCATCACCCATCGCGGCATAAGTGGTGGCTAGTCCCTGCTGCGCGGCCTTGTACTGCTGGGTTCCGGTCCCCTCGCTCATGATCTCTTTGAAGTCTTCGATGGCCTTCTGGTACTCGGGCTTGTCGTATTTGCCAAGTTCACGTTCGCAATACGCGCGACCCAGCACGTTTTCACGTACGAGGTTCGGATCAGGCATCGCGAGGCTGCTCTGGGTGAAATCATCGATGGCCTGATTGAGCATCTTTTTGGCGCGATCCGGCTGGTCGGCATAAATGGTCGAGGCGCCCTGGAATCGCAACCAGGCGAGTGGATAGGCCGCCGCGAGCGCGACCTGCTCGGGCACCGTGTAATCGCATTGCCCGCCGTTATCGATCTGCTCGATGCAGTCATCCTTCTTCTTCGAATAGGTTTCATGCATGCGCGCCAGCATCGATTCGAGGCGATCGAAGGCGGGCTGCAACTCGGCCTTATTAGCCTTCGTGCTGGAAGACAGTTGCGCGAAACTCTTCTCAGCGTTGTCGAGCTTTTCGACCATTGCCTGAGCTTGCGAATCGCTGCTCAGCGCGCCGCTCATTTGCCCTTCGAGTGCGCTGAGCTCGCCGTTAATGTCCTGCGCGAGTGCGGCCCCAGTCGCCAGCGCAAGAAATGCCCCGAAGCTGATGGTCGCCATCAGTCGGCGAATCGTGATGGATGAAATCATGGTCTCTAAATCCCCTAAGCTCGCGTGCGGGACACAAAATTCGGCTTATAGCGCCTCGGCCCGTACCTTCTATTAAGTAAACCTCAGTAGTTGCATAACCTCAATCATCTCGGCAAGCGATGAAACGCGCGCCACGCCGCGGTCGATGGCGGGCGCGCCGGTGCTGCCTACATCTATAAGGATCGCGCGGAGGCCCGCAGCTTGCGCACCGCGAACATCCATGAGCTCGGAGTCGCCGATGTGAACGGCTTCGGCGCTCGAGATCCCCGCGACCGATAATGCACTGGCGAAAATCTCTCCGGCGGGCTTCGCGTAGCCGGCCTCCGACGAGATGGTGACGGTATCAAAAAACGGCCTCAGCCCGAGCCCATCGAGGATGCCATAGAGCCGGTAGTCGAAGTTCGAGATGATGCCGAGTTTGAGGTTCGTATCTTTTAGACGCCGCAACACTGAATGTGCTTCGGGCAGCGGGGCCCAGCTCGCAGGATCTCCGAAGTAGGCGAATAACTCGGCGAAGAAAGCCTCGAAACTGTCGAACTCGCCCAGCCCCTCGAAGCTTCTGCGCACCAGCCCATACCACCATTCGCGCTCGAGGCGCCGGATCTCATCGGCGCGGCGCCCGGGCCCGAACGCGAGGCCCGGCGTCGAGGAAAACGCGCGCCGGAAGCCCGCGCTGACTGCAGCATCGTCGGCGCGCAGCCCATGCTTTCGCGCGACGCGCGCGTAGGTATGGCCGACCGGCTCGCGCGCATCGAACAGCGTACCCGCCGCATCGAAGAAAACTGCCTTCAGCATCGTGAGGTCAGCCGGGAATCAGATCGTGTCCCAGACTTGAATCAAAGTACCAAAAGCCGACCGCGGCGAGATGTAGAATTCGCGGTCGCCGCGCCAATCCTTGCCTTCGTCAACCACGCGGATGCCCTCGGCCTTGAGCTTGCTCAGGGTCTGGTCGAACTCTTTCAGATTGATGGTCAAATGATGAAACCCTTCGCCATATTTCGCGATGAAGTTGCCGACGAAGTCAGCCTTGCCGCCGGTCCCAGGACTCTGGATGAATTCGAGCTTGAATCCCTCGATATTGAGGTTGCCGAGGATGAAGCCCTCGGAGGCAAGATGCGGCTCGCGACCCATGGTGGCCGGAAAGTAGCGCATGAAAAATTCCTGCGCTTTGCGAATGTCTTTGACCGCCAGCGAGACGTGGTCGAAACGCGCGCGGCCGTCCGGTGCAGGCGGCGGTTTGGGATTGTCGAAATTGGGAACCTCCCAAAACTGGATCAGCGCTCCGAAAGCAGAGCGCGGTGAAATGAACGCGGTTGCCGAGCCGTCGGGGAATTTCTGTTCATCGACGACACGCACGCCATCGCGCTTCATGGCGTCGGTCAGCGGCTCGAGATGATCGACCTCAATCGACAGATGGTGCATCCCTTCGCCATGCTTGTCGATGAACTTGCCGACGAAGGTTTTCTCGCCTGGCAGGTCCTCGATCATCTCGATCGCGAAACCGCCCAGCCAGAAATCCTGCCAATGGAAGCTGCCGCTGACCTGGTCGTCGCGGCGCTTCTCATTGCGGAAATGGACCGGGAAATAGCGCCGGAAAAACTCGTGCGCGCGATCGATTGAACGCACCGCGATCGACACGTGGTCGAAGCGCATCCGCACCCCTTCAATCATGTGAAACCGTTACTCCTTCCTCGCGATGAACCACCGACAAAATCATCTTTCGATTGGCCTGTCGATAGGAATGCGCTCCGTCATCATCGTCGCGTGACCGGATTGAAGCGCCTCAGCAGCGTGAAGATGTTGCGGATGATGAGCGGCCAGCCGTGGCGAATTTTTCCCGAATAGACCTGCATCGACTGCCTCGCGCGCGAAAGTCGCGGCACGTCAAAGAAATTCGAGCCTCGCGTCAACGCTGGCGTGATCGATATTGACTACGATGTAGCCGCCGCCTTTGAAGGGCCCCGCGTTGAGCACCACCGTCCGTCCGATGCTGTCCACCGCCGCCGATTCGTGGATGTGCCCCGAGATGCACACCGCGGGCTGATGCTCCTCGATGAAGCGGCGCGCCGCCGGCGAACCCACCGCTTTCCCGCTCACGATGCGATCGCATTTGGTTTCCAGCGGCGGCGTGTGACAGACCATGATGAGCGGCCGCACCTCGCGCACTTCCTCGTAGCCCTTCGCGAGCGCGGCATAGATCTCGTCTTCGGTGAACTCGCTGGGAGTTTTGAATGGCGTGAGGTTGGAGCCGCCGCAGCCGAAGATTCCCACCCCGTCGATCACCATCCCTTTGCCATGCAGCGCGATACCCTCGCGCTCGAAGTAGGGAAAGGTCTCCGGCTGATCGAGGTTTCCAGGCACTGCGAGCACGTTTTTGCAGCATGCGCGCACATCGTCGAGAACTTTGCGCGCATCCTCGATGCCGCCGAAATTAGTCAGGTCGCCCGCGACGATAGCGAGGTCGGTATCGCGCCAAACCTCAGTCATGCGCGCGAGGTTGCGGGTCGCCATATGCACATCGCTGATGGAAACGATCTTCATAACGAGGCCTCAGGTTAGCCTTTCCTGCCGCGCCTTAGAATGGGAATCTCAGGTGATGGCGAAGCCCTTCGATCAATTCGCGTTCGTGCTGGTGCGGCCCAAATCGGCCGGCAACATCGGCTCGGCGGCGCGCGCGATAAAAAACATGGGCTTCGACGATCTCCGGCTGGTCGCTCCCGAAGCCTCGACCAAGGCCAATGCCGCGCACGCGATGGCGGTGCACGCCAACGACGTCCTCGCAGAGGCGAAAATCTTCGCGACGCTCGCCGAGGCGGTCGAGGATTGCAACCTGACCGTCGGCACCACCTGCCGTGGCGGACCGTATCGTGAGACGGTGCGCCCGCTGCGGGAGAGCGCGCTCGAGCTCGCACAGACTTCCGCCGCCAATCGCATCGCCATGATTTTCGGCACCGAGGATACCGGCCTCACCAATCACGAGCTCAAATTCTGCCAGCGGCTAATTACCATTCCGACCTCGGCCGAGTACGCGTCGATAAATCTCGCGCAGGCGGTGATCCTGGGTGCCTATGAACTGCGGATGGCGCTCGCGACCCAACCGACCGCTGCGGCGCAGACACCCCGGCTCGCGAGTGCGGCCGCCGTCGACGCCGCGATGGAGCGTCTGAAGGAATCGCTGCTCGCGATCGGATTCCTGCCCGAAGAGAATCCCGATCACCTCATGTTCACGCTGCGGGGAATTTTCGCCCGCAGCGGACTGGCGCCGCGCGAGCTCGAAATCATCAACGGCATCGCGAAGCACACCAGGTGGGCCGCCGAGGGCGGCCACGAAACGCTGGCGGCCAAGCGCGCGGCGGGCAAAAAGTTGCGCTAACTGGTCCATTCTCGCTGAGATTTGAGGGCGGCTACTTCGGAACGACGAATCCGTAGTGCTGCATCAGATCCACCGTCGCAGGCAGTTTGAGAAAAGCAATGAACTTATTAGCGAGGTCTTTGTTCTTCGAGGACTTCAGCACCACCACGGCCTGTTCGATGGCCGGATAGTCATCCGACGGAATCTCGAAGTACTTGCCGCTGTCCTTCATCGTGGGAGCGAGCGCGAGTGAGAGCGCGATGATTCCAATATCGGCATTGCCCGACTGCACAAACTGCGCGGTCTGCGAGATATTTTCCCCCAATACGATTTTGCTCTTGATCTTGTCGTAGAGGCCCTCGTGTTCGAGCGCCGCCTTCGCCGCGCGCCCGTATGGAGCATGCTCGGGATTGGCGATCGCGATCTTATGGATTGCGGGATCGGTCAGGACCGCGAGACCTTTGCTCACATCGAGCTTCGAGTCGGCCGGAACCCATAGCACGATCTTTCCAATCGCGTACTCGTACAGCGTCCCCGGCTCGATGAGGCCGGCGGCTTCGAGCTTCTTCGCGTAGCTGATGTCGGCGGAAAAAAACAAGTCGTAGGGCGCGCCGTTCTGGATCTGGGAAAAGAAATTGCCCGACGAACCCAGCGAGAGCTTCACGGTGGCGCCGGTCTGGGCCTGAAATTTCGCTGCGACATCTTTGAACGCGAAGGTCAGATCGGCGGCGGCCGCGACCGAAATCTCCTCCGCCGCGCGGGCGGGACTCGCGAGGTTCAGGCTCAAGGTCAGCATCAATATCGCAAGGATGGAGAAGATTTTCGCAGTTGTTTTGAAGCGCAATTTTTTCACTCGCAAACCTCTCGAGCGGTTCGATTTCGTTCGTTTCGCTTGGATTTTCCGACTGGCCGTGACATATGCCATGTAGCTGGCATCAGCGACAAGTATGCTGGCAGAAAAAATCTGCGTCTACTGGAGGACAAGTGGTGACGAGACAACTGCGAACCACTGGGCTGATTGTTATCGCTGCCGTGCTATTCATCGCGGCGCCATCTCACGCACAAACCTTTGAGCAGTTTGGAACCGCGGTGCAGGATTACTTCCTGAACTGGTTTCCCCGGGTTACGCAAATCCAGAGTGAACAGCCGCACTGGATCACTCCGCTGGTGACGGTCACCCCCCGGCTCGAGGAGGAACTCCGCTACGATCAATACTTCGAGTCGATGCGCAATGGGGTTGCGACCAACAACTTCGGCGCGGGCAAGGGAGTTGAGCTCATCCCATTTCAGAATGTCGAGGTCATTATCGGCATCCCGGGGTGGCTGAACCGCAACAAGCCGCCCGGCACCGACGGCTTCGCTGACTGGCCGTTCCTGGTGAAGTACCGGATCCTCTCCGCCAACGAGGAGAACGGCAACTACATCCTAACCGCTTTTATGGGCTTCAGCGTGCCGACCGGATCGAACACCAACGGCAATGGGCATGCGATCTTCACCCCGACGATCGCGTTCGGCAAAGGCTTCGGGGACTTCGACTTCCAATCCACCGTCGGAGTCGCGTTTCCCAACGGCGGGCACGCTACGCTCGACCGCCTGGGAATGCCGCTGACGTGGAATACTGCTTTTCAATATCGCTTGTTCAAATATTTCTGGCCCGAGTTCGAGACCAATTACACCTGGCAGTCATATGGCAGCGACAACGGACACAACACGCTTTATCTGACGCCCGGCATCATAGTGGGCCGGATTCCCATTTATGAGCGCGTCGGCCTGACGGTCGGCTTGGGCGAACAAGTCGCGGTGACTTTTCATCGCAACTACAACCACAACTTCATCCTGACCGGGCGAATTCCGTTCTGATCCGATAGACTATACCGTCGAAGAAGTAGTTATCGCCGGTAAATTCGTTTCAGGATCACGATCTGGAGCGTCAGGAGAAAGACTATGCCGCTGAGCGCACGCAATCATCTGAAGGGTGAGGTGACCGAAGTCCAACTGGGAACGATCACCGCACTGATCACGGTGAAGGTTGGCAACGACCTGGTCGAGTCAGTCATCACCCGCCGCAGCGCCGAGGAGATGAAACTCAAGAGGGGCGACCAGGTCACCGCGGTGATCAAAGCCACCGAAGTGATGATCCAAAAGGACTAGGCCCGCGCACTTGCGACGTCACTCGACGCTACTGCTGATAGCACTGATAGCACTGCTGCTTCCGTCGTTCGCGTCGGCGCAGACTTCGGCTCCCGCCGCGCCGACACTGCGAGTGAGCGGACCTGCCGGCCAGTCCATGGTGCTGAGCGAGCAGGACCTCGACGCGATGCCGCGCGAGACCGCCAACATTATCGATGAGAAAGGTAACCACGTCGCCTTTGAAGGCGTACCCATCATCGAAATCCTCCGCCGGGCGGGAGCACCCACCGGCAAGGACCTCCGCGGCAAGCAGTTGACGCTTTACGTCCTGGTCTCGGCCTCCGATGGCTACCATGCGGTTTTTGCGCTGGCCGAGCTCGACCCCGTTTTCGCCGATCGCCATATCCTGCTGGTCGACCGGCGCGACGGTAAGGCTCTCTCATCCGCCGAAGGTCCATTTCGGATCGTGGCGCCGGACGAAAAGCGCCACGCGCGATGGGTCCACAACGTGACCAGCCTCGCGGTCAAATCCGCCGAATGATTTATCGATGAGGCAACGCCCCAGATTGAACTCTGACGCGACTGCGCTAAGCTGAAGCTCCGACATTGCGATGGGTGAATTGATTTACATCCGCGAGCTCGCGCTGCGGCGCGATATCGCTAAAAACCGCGACCGGCGCCAGGCGCGCGAGCGCGAAAGCCTCGAGCGCGCGGTCGCTATCCTCAAGCAGAATCTTCATGCCGCCGCGGTCGAGATCGTCGATGCGCCCGCTGATGAGCAGGCCGGCTTACTGGACCGCGCCGAAAAGTTCATCGCGCTGATTCGCTACGGGATGCGGATGCTGGGTGACGACGCCCCCGAACCCCAGGTCTTCATCGATAAAAGATGAGCGACGAAGGCATCAACCTCCGCATCACCGGAATCGAGCCCGGGCCGGAAGTGGCAGGCGCGCGATGGCTGCAGATTCAAACCACGCGGGGACCGATTCCGCTGATCCTCCACGCGGCGGCGGAGCCGGGGCGCGCGGCACTATGCGTCAGCGGCGCGATCGGCGGCTACGATGGCCCGGCGAACCTCTACGCGAAGCTCGGGCTGAATCTGCCGAAGCAGGGCATCAGCATCGCGCGTGTCAACTATCGCCTGCCCAATGATTTCGGTGAATGCGTGCTCGACACCATGGCGGGGCTCGCTTTCCTCAAAGGCACCGGCTATCAGCGCGCCGCGCTCATCGGGCATTCGTTCGGCGGCGCGGTCGCAATCAACGCGGGAACATTGAGCCCGACCGTCACCACCGTCATCGCGATTTCCAGCCAGCTCGCGGGTGCGCATACGGTGGGCGAGCTCGCGCCGAAGCCGCTGCTGCTGATTCATGGAACGGCGGACACGATCCTTTCGCATCAATGCTCAGAGATGCTGTACGAGCGCGCCGGCGAGCCCAAGACGTTAAAGCTGTATCCGGGCACCGGCCACATCATGATTGAAGCCCGCAAAGAAATGACCGAGCTCGTTTCCGACTGGCTGCTCGATAAAGTTTGAGTCGCTCTGTTTAGCGATTTCATCATCCCAGGCTGCTGAAAACACGCGAAATCGCTCGCGGTTAGGCTGCGGAGTGTTCTAGATTGCTAAGGCGATGCAAGGCGGGGAAACTCCATCATTCGGCGACTTCGTCGGGCGCAAGCGGGAACAGGCCGAATTGCGGGCTGCGCTGGCAGACCTGAACAACTCCCGCGGCCGTCTTTTCTTGATGTCGGGAGAACCCGGCATCGGCAAGACCCGGCTCGCCGAGGAAATCGCGAAGGAAGCCACCGCTCGTGGAATGCGGACAGTGTGGGGCCGATGCTGGGAGGGCGATGGTGCTCCGGCATACTGGCCCTGGATTCAAGTGATTCGCGCACTGGTTGCTTCCACAGATGCAACGACCCGACGCACCATCATCGAATCGGAGCAGGCCTACTCGACGATCGAGGCGGTGGCGCAGATTGTGCCGGAGCTGCATAGGGGCGCGGGTGCGCGAAAGCTCGCGCCCTTACCGCCGATGGATCCGGAGCAGGCGCGCTTTCGCCTCTTCGATGCGGTAGCGACGCTGCTCAAGAGCTTTGCTGCGGCAGGACCGGTGGCCATCATCCTCGACGATCTGCACGACGCTGACATTTCATCGCTGCTGATGCTGCGATTGGTCGCGCGCGAACTGGACCGCATCGCCATGCTGATCGTCGGGACCTATCGCGATATCGAAGTGCAGCGCTCGCCCGAGCTGGCCCGCCGGATCGGCGATCTTTCGCGCGAGGCGCGTTCGTTGCCGCTGGCGGGATTGAGCGAGGCCGAGGTTGGCCAGTTCTATCGCGCGGTGGCGGGACAGGCGCCCGCGGTCGAACTGGCCACGCGAATTCATTCGGCGACCGCCGGTAATCCGCTCTTTGTGGATGGCATCGTGCGCGGCCTGGTCGCGGAAAGCGAAGATGGTCGCGCGGTGACTTCGAGTGAACATTTTCAGACTCCCTTTAGCTTGCGCGAGGCGATTCGCCGCCGCCTCGCGATATTGTCGGCGCCGACCCAGTCGCTACTGAACATCGCCGCCGTGATTGGCAATGACTTCGCGACCGAGATCTGCCGCAAGGCTGCCGCAGTCTCGCGCGCGGAAGCCAACTCGATGCTGGATGAAGCCTCGGCAGCCGGAATCCTCATCGCACTGCAAAATGACCGTTTTCGTTTCGCGCATGCGTTGATCCGCTCGGCGCTCTACGAGGCGCTGGATACCAACCGCAGGATCGATTTGCATCGCGAGGTCGGTGAGGCGATCGAGCAGCTCCACGCACCGGACGTCTCGGCGCATCTGGACGAGCTGACGCATCATTTTCGCGCCGCGGGTCTGACCGAAAAGGCGATCGAATACTCCTATCGCGCCGCCAGGGCAGCCTATGCGGTGTATGCCTATGCGCTCGCCGCCGAGCACTGGCGCTCCGTCGAAAAGATGACCACGGGTCACCGCGACATGCGCCGCGCGGATATGCTGTTTGGCCTCGGCCAGCTGGAAGCGTTTCAGCTCGATCCCGCCGCCGGCATCGCGCATCTGGAACAAGCGTTGGAACTCTATCGCGAGTTACAAATCGACGAGCGGCTGGCAAGGATAAATGTAACTCTCGGCCTCGCCCAGGTTTTCCTCGCCGATTTCGCGCCCCAAATGAACATCGCCCGTTCGCTCGAGTATTTTCGTAAGGGGCAGGAATGGCAGGGTGAGTGGACTGACCCGCTGGCACTCGGATGGCTGCATCGCGGGATGTCCGTCGCGCTCTTCCAGCAAGTCCGCATCGAGGAAGCGCTGGCCGCCGCCCGGCGAGCGACAGAGCTCTGGCGCGCGGCTTCCAGTCCCATGTGGATACATGCCGGAGCGTTTGTCGCGCAGCTTCTGTCGATCAAGGGGCGCCATCGCGAATCCGCCGCGAGGCGGCAAGAGGTAATGCAGGCGCTGCAGGAGATCCGTGACCCTACCCTCCTGCATGTCGCGGTGTTCTCCGCCGGCTGGACTAACATGACGATGCTAAATCTGGCGGAGGCGCGCCGACTCTTTACCATCGCAGTTGAGCGCGAAGGAATGCCGCCTAACCTGCGCGCGAGCGCTTTGGAATTCCTCGCGATGACCGAAATCACCAGCGGAAATTCGGCCCGCGCGAAGGAAATCGCCGCCGCGCATCGGCTGAATCCTCATTTCCGGGCCGCCATCGCAGTATTCGACGGCGACTTCGAAGAAGCGGCCGAGTTGCAGCGGACCATGATCGAATGGGGGCGGCGGACCGGCCATCTGTGGGACGTGGCGACCTCCTTGCTGGGACTGGCGGCCGCACTCCGTTTATCGGGTCACCCCAGTCACGCGCTCGAAGTTCTTGACGAAGCGACGCGGCTCTACGATCCGACCGACTCCTGGCTTGAGATCGGCGTCCGGCCGCAAGCGGCAACTCTGGAGATCGAAGCGGGCCGGCTGGACCGTGCCGAGGTTCACCTCCAAGTATGTCGCCAGATCCTCGCGCAGGGCGAGGATTGGCTCGGCCGAGTGGGTTCGATCGAGCGCGCGGAAGGTAGGCTGGCCGCCGCACAGCGGCGTCCGTTCGCGCCATACTTCGAAAAAGCGCTCGCGCTCTCCAAAAAATACAGCTTGTCGCTCGAGGAGGCCGACACGCTGAACAGTTGGGGTTCGGCGCTGCTGTCGACCGGACACCGTTCCGAGGCCGAGGCGAAGTTCGACGCGGCGATCGAGATATACCGCCGCTGCGGCGCCGGGCAACGTTGGATCGATCGCGTCGAATCGCATCGCCAGGCACCCTATTCTCAGGTTGCGGCTGTTTCGTCGAATGAAAACGACGCCGTCTACCGGCGCGAGGGCGACTTGTGGACCATCACTCACCACGGCAAGACCTTCCGCCTGCGCAACCTCAAGGGTCTCGCCTACATCGCGCATTTACTCCGTCATCCGGGCGAGCGCCTGCACGTCTTCGATTTGGTCGAGGCGATCGAAGGCAGCGGCGATCGCCGCAGCATCGATTCCGGCGCGGGCGCGGGCCTCAAGGTTCGGCGCGGGCTGGGCGATGCGGGCGATGCAATTGATCCTCGGGCGCGCGAGGAATATCGCCGGCGGCGCGAAGAGTTGCGCGCGGAACTCGAAGCGGCGCAGCAACAGAACGATCCGGGACGCGCCGATACCGCGCGTCACGAGCTCGAATTGCTGACTGCCGAACTGAACGCCGCAGTAGGACGGGGCGGCCGGGTGCGAAAAAATCGTGCCCATGGCGAGCGCGCGCGGTCGCTGGTCACCAAACATATTCGCACCGGACTGGATCTCATCCGGCGCCACGACCCGGAGCTGGGAAATCATCTCGAGCGAAGCATCCGCACGGGCGCGTTCTGCGCCTACCTGCCCGATCTCGAAAGCAAACCCTGCTGGCAACTGTAACCGAGCGCAGCAGCGCAAAAGTTACACTTTGTAACCGGCATCTTCCCGCCTGAATTGATGGACGAGTGTTGGACGTCGCGATTCGGGGAGAGGTTTATGAAAGTGAAATCGTTTGGATCGGCTTGGATTTGCGGAGTGGTCGTCGCCGTTTCCGCAAGTATGGCGATGGTTGGTTCAACGGCGAGGGCGCAGAATGGCTGGGCAGATGACGCCTCGCAGAGCGTGGCGAGCGCGAAAAAGACCCCGCCTCCACCGCCGCCTCCGCCACTTGACGTCGCTGGTCCGTGGGTCGGGACTATCCAGGACAGTCACCAGGGTTCCGGAACCGTCAGCCTCTCTTTCACCGAAAAGAGCGCCTCCAAGACCAAGTCCACCTTGAAGGGAAACTGGAGCATCACCTTTCCGGCTACCGCGCCGCTGGGGGCCTTCACCGACACTGGTACTCAAACCGGCTCGGTAACGGCGACTGCCGTGGCGCTTACATTCACCGCCAAAAAACCCGACAAACTGGCGCCCTGCAAGCTCATTTTCACCAGCGTTTCGGCAACTCTCGAGCAGGTCACCGGAACCTACCGCGTGTCCGGCTGCAAAACGGGCAATACCGGAACCATAACCCTCATACCGGGCCCGATACCGCCGACGGTAGCGATCGACATCAGAGATGATGTCTTCGCGCCCACCACCTTGACGATTTTCAAAGGTCAGACGGTTCAGTGGACCAACAAAGGCGGCGAGCCGCATACCGTCACCGCCAATCCGGGAACGGAAAAGTGCAAAGCGACCTCAAGCGAAGCGTTCGGGTCTTCGACGCTCAATCCGGGCGACACCTTCGAGCACACATTTAACGTGCCGGGTACTTTCGACTATCACTGCGAGGTCCATGGTTGTCCGATGAAGGGCAGCATAACGGTGGAGTAGGTTCTCGTCGGTCGATTTCCAAGGAGCCTCAACCTGGCTAGCGCGATGACGAATGCTTTCGTGCGGCGTTGGGATTGGCCGCGCTGGCCGGGCGACGAGACTGCGGGATCGGAACCGGACTATTGGGCAGAAACTCGATCTCGTTTGGGCAGCGGTATGCTTGCGAGGTAGCGCGATTTAGTCCCCAGCGAGCGCGGCAACAATTCTTCCGTTTCTTCGTCGATTGTTCGTACGATATCGACAAAAACTTCGGCTGCCGGCGTCAGGGCGCGGTTGCGCGAGGTGATAATTGAGTATCCTGTTTCGAAGCCCGGAATGACCAGCGCAATCGGTACCAGTTCGCCGTCGCGGATTTCTCTCCGAAGCATCGAAAGGGTCGCCGCCCCGAGCCCATTGCTGACCGCAACAATTTGTTTGGTGGCAGGCACCGAATAGCATTCTACCTTAGGAACCAGCATCCCGGTCGCCGGTTCGACATCGCCAAACTTTCCTGCCTCTGCCATATGTGCAAAGGCGGCAGGCAATTTGAAACCGACGAAGGGGTATTCGCGGAGGTCTTCGAGGGTTAGCGACGGTTTCTTGAGCAAGGGATGTCCGGAGCGGCAATAAAAGAAACCCGGACGTCTCCGCAATTCAACTTGAAGCAATTCCGGCTGAGCCCGTTGCGGCTCCGGTTCGCCGATAACGACCTCGATTCTGCCGCTGGTGACGGCATCTACCATCTCGTTACCGGCCATCACTGATACCCGCAAACTGATTCGCCAGTGCTCGCTCTGGAAGCGGCCGATGGAGCGGGATGCGAGGGTCTCGGCGGCCAGTGGACCGAAGCCGACATGGAGATAGCCGCTCTCTACCCCTCTGAACTGCTCGATTTCCTGGCTCAGCTGGTTATGCGAGGAAACCAGCACCTGGACGCGCTCCAGCACGAATCTTCCAAACCCGGTCAGCGCAACCTTGCGGCGCCGACGATCGAAGAGCGGTCCGCCGATTTCCCGTTCCAAAACTTGCACGCTGCGCGTCAAAGCGGGCTGGGTTATATGCAGATCCTGCGCGGCGTGGACGAAGCTGCCACGTCGTGCGACTGCCTCAAAGTGACGAAGCCTGTCGAAGTTCATGCGCGAAGATTATCCTTGACCCACTTTACTCACCATCGATCATGCATTGCATGCATAGTGACGATAGAAACTTTGCATTTCCCGCCTGCCCTCGCCATCGATAGGTTGCACCTGAAATTTTGGAAAATCTTCAGATCAACCAGTCGCAGTTTGGTTTTATCGGCGAGAGTCGAAGCGCCCGCGGCGCACGATGCAAAGGAGAAAGTCATGATCGGCAGGACGCTGGAAAAAAGGGGTGGTTTGAAGGTCGAGGAGAGCCCGACCCGACCTACGGTTTCGGTGGTGGCGGATGACCAAGGTTTTCGCTCTGCCGTCACTTTTCAGCTGACCACCGCCGGTTTCGACGCCTCCGCCTATCCATCGGCGGAGAGCTTCCTGGAGTCCCAGCAGGTCAAAGAAAGCGACTGCGTGGTTGCCGATCTCTATTTGCCGCGCATGAATGGGCTGCAGCTCCTGGGCGAGATAAAGCATTCAAAAAGCTGCACCCACATCGTCTTCCTTACCGGCTGTGCCGACATTTCATGCGGCGTTCAGGCGATGCGAGACGGCGCCGTGGATTACCTGCAAAAACCCGCCGACGATCAAAGGCTGTTGAACGCAGTAATGCGCGCGGTCGAGCTTTCCCTGAGAAAGCGCGCGGAGAATTCAAAACAAATTGAACTCCGCCACCGCGAAGAGACCCTCACGCCTCGCGAGCGGCAGGTATTTGCTTTGGTAACCGCGGGTCTGTTGAACAAGCAAGTGGGCGCGACGCTGGGCGCAACCGAACGCACCATAAAAACTCATCGTGGGCGGGTAATGGACAAGATGAACGCCGACTCGGTGGCGGAGCTTGTTCGCATGGCCGATCTGCTTCAGATCCACAGTCGCGCAACAGTTTCAGACGGTCTGGATTAGGCGAATTGCGCGGGTTCAAACTTCCGAAAATCGTGACGAGCGCGACTATATCCTCGATTGTCGGCAGTTTTGCCGCGCTTCCATCACGACCATCGGCGGTCCCTTCGCAGGTCCTGCCGCCTCGGCCGACAGCTCAACCGCGCCGCGCATCCGGCAATAGGAACAGTTGCATCAGCGCGCGCTGTAGAGGCTATCGGACAACCTGACCCTTAGCGCACCGCGCCGCAGTGGCAGGCCGCTTCCATTTCAAGCCGTTGGTCTATTCGTCATAACTTCTTTCATAGCCTATCTGCAGATAAGATTATCTTGCTATGCCCAATGGACATGTCGTCGCAGTTGTTGGCGCCACCGGCGCGGTGGGCCAGACCACGCTCAAACTGCTGGAAGAGCGCAACTTCCCGGTACGAGATATTCGTCTGTTTGCGTCGGCGCGATCGATCGGCAAGAAGCTCACCTTCAAGGGCGAATCGATCCCGGTCGAAGTCGTCAGCGCGGATTCCTTCAAGGGCATCGACTTCGCTTTCTTCTCGGCCGGTGGAACCCAGTCGAAGGAGTTCGCTCCGCACGCGATCAAGGCGGGCGCCATCGTGATCGATAAGTCGAGCGCCTTTCGGATGGAGCCGACGGTGCCGCTGGTAGTGCCCGAGATCAACGGCGCCGCGGCGCGCAAGCATCAGGGCATCGTATCGTGCCCCAACTGCACGACCATCGTCACCGTGATGCCGCTGAAACCATTGCACGACGCAGGCAAGCTGCGCCGCGTCGTCGCGACCAGCTTCCAGGCCGTCTCCGGCGCTGGCGTGGGCGGAGTCGAGGAGTTGCGCAGCCAGACCATGGCGTGGAGCAAGGGCGAGCAGCTCACCGCGAAATTCTTTCAGCATCAGATCGCGTTCAACGTCATTCCGCATATCGATAAATTCGGCGAAGGCGGCTACACCGGCGAGGAAATGAAGCTGGTGAACGAGGTCCGCAAGATTCTCGATGCGCCCGACCTCGCCATCTCACCGACCACGGTGCGAGTGCCGGTTTTCACCGCGCATTCGATCTCCGTCAACGCTGAAACCGAGCGGCATCTGACGGCGGCGCAGGCGCGCGCGGCATTCGATCGATTCCCGGGCCTGCGCGTCTATGACGATCCCGCGCAGAACAAGTATCCGATGCCCATCCTGGTCGAGGGTCAGGACGACTGTTTCGTGGGCCGCATCCGCGAGGACATCAGCACCGCCAACGGCATCAATTTCTGGGTGGTCGGAGATCAGCTGCGCAAGGGCGCGGCGCTCAACGGGATCCAAATCGCGGAATTGTTGATCAACTAGAGCGCAGCATCCGAAAAATGAAAAAGCGCCGACCCCATGCGGGATCGGCGCTTTTGGTTTTGTGCGCGGTTTATCGGCGTCGCTTCACTCCGCACCCACGAAGAGATCATCAAAGTTGGCGATTGCCTGGTTGGCGCCCGTCGAGGTCGCCTCAAAGCGAAGCGTCACCGTCTGTCCGACGAAGCTACTCAGGCTGAAGCCCTCGGTGGGGGGAACGACCCCCGAACAGCTGGTATCGGGATTCATGATCTGAGGCGCGGTGAAACTGCCTAGCACCTGCGGCGGACCACTGGCCGGAATTACGGTGACCGTTACGGTTACCGCACTGATGATGCCCCAGCTCTTGAAGCTAACCACCTGGCCCTCGGCATTCGGTACGGTCACCTGCTGTTCAAAGAAACCATCTGCACCGTTGGGGACATTCAACGAGGCGAACGGATTGCCGACCGGCGAGGGGCTCGGCGGGAGGCAAGTTACCGGGCTCGTATTGATGCTGATCTGCGGCGATCCGCTAACCACCCCGGTGGTATAGGAACCGAAGCCGTCTTTGAAGTCGCCGTTCTGGATGAAGTTGGTCTGCGTCGACGCATTCACCGGTATGTAGGCAATTACGTTGTTCTGCAGCGTCTGGTAGTTCGGATCGAGCTGGTGGGCGTCGCTCGGCGAACGTGGCGCCGCCAGCAACGCGTCGAGATTTACCACTCCCAGATAGGTGCGCTCGTTGTTGACCACGAATCCAATCCCTTTGGGTGTGGTGCCGAGTCCGACTCCACCGCCGCTTATCACCAGGTTGACGCGGGCGGAGGTCAGCCCATGCGGATCGTGGGTCATATTCCATGAATTATTGTCAGGCGTGGTCGGCATATGCGCCACCACCCAATCCTGCGCGGCGGGATTCCCTAAGCCTCCCATCGAAGGCAGCTTGATCGCACCGATGCCGCCCCCGGCGCTGGCGGTGCCGAACGCATCTTCCAGGAAAACCTCGTTACTGCCGAACGCAGCCGCCATTCCGGTAAAACCGGAGCTGAAGTAGCCGAAGCTCGGATCGAATTCGGCCAGGAATTCAACCTCGTTGGGCGCGGTCCAGTTGGGCGGATTGTTACCGGGTGCGAATCTCACCTGGCTCAAATCGGCCAGCAACAAGTCGCCCGAACCCTGTCCGCCCGAGATCGTAATGCCGGTCGAGTCTATCGCGACCGAATTGAATGAGGGGCGCAGCGGCGTACCGGGCAAGGTGTACGCGATCGGAGAAGAGGGATTGGTGACATCTATCAAATCGAAAAAGCCCTGATTATCCGCGGACATAATCAGATTCAATGCGGTATCCACGCCGAAGCTCTCCGCGATCGGATGGGTCCCGACGCCTCTAATCGGCGCACTAATCGAATTATTCGCCAGGTTGATTACCTGGTAAGCCCCCGGCCCTGGCGGAATCGGTGTAGAAGATGGCGTCGGGCTGATGTTGTTGGCGATGCTGATGACGGCAGAATTGTGGATTGAATCTACGACTACCCCGCAGGTCGTGCAGCTTCCGCCGGTGAAGCTCTTCTGATTGACTCCGCCGCTGCTCAGCTTCGATGTAAGCGTGTTGCCATTGATCAGGTAGATTCCGTTGAGGTTATCCGTGCACACCACCGTTCCGGTGTTCTGATTGCCGGCGCAGGAGTTGATCGGGGTCGTAGTGGTAATAGTCGCGCGCGCCGGACCCGTCCCGACTACTGGTACTACCTCGAGGTTAGGGGTTTGGTTGCCGAAGTCACCATCGGGAATGTACGCGGTGATTCCGCCGGTGGCCGCCGAACCGCCGGTCGCACTTCCAACCGATCCGGTTCCGCCAGTGCTTACCGCACCCGCGCCGAAACTGCCTGAAATGAGTACGGTCATCAATTCCGAAGGAGCGCCGCCGAGCGGATTTGGCAGCGGCGTCGCGGTCGGGGTTGCGGTGGCCGTTGCAGTAGCGGTGGCGGTCGTCGTCGGTGTGGCTGTCGTGGTCGGTGTCGGCGTCGCGGTCGCGGTTGGCGTCGCAGTGGTGGTGGCCGTCGAGGTGGCAGTGGTGGTTGGGGTGGCAGTCGCCGTCCGCGTCGCGGTGGCGGTCACGGTGGGGGTCGCGGTTGTGGTAGCTGTTAGGGTCGCCGTCGGGGTCGGAGTAGTAGTGGCCGTTGCGGTCGTGGTCGGAGTCGCGGTTGAAGTTGCCGTCGTGGTCGCTGTGGTAGTCGGCGTTGCGGTGGCCGTGGTGGTCGCGGTGGCGGTCGCGGTTGGAGTCCGGGTCGGTGTGGGCGAGGCCTTTTTCGTGTTGCAGCTCGGACAGGGATCACATCCGGGCGACGAGGTCACCGCCGCGACGGAAAAGCTGGCGATCAACACGAGCAATGCATAACGAACGAACATTAGGCAACTCCAGGTGGCTCAGTGACAGTATTACGGGTTCAGGCCACAGCCCGATGATGTGGGCGGACGATATCGAAAGCCACCGCGTAAGAGCAAGCCAAACCGATGTCAAAAGTTGCTCTGCTTGGCCTTACGCGCGCAACCGTGCTTTGGCCTAAGCGCTATTGGGAGCGTCTTCAACCCCCGCCTCGACCCGTTTGACACGGACGATGCGGCTGTATATCTCTGGTGATGCTGATTTGCCTTATCGAGAGCGGCGGAGGGACAGGCCCGACGATGCCGCAGCAACCGGCCCCGCGAGGGCGCAGGTGCTAACTCCTGCGGGGAAGATGTTCCCTGGAAGATAAGGCGAGAGTTTAACTAACCCTCGTCCTTATCGCAGGACCGAGGGTTTTGTTTTTCCCTCCTCGTCGCTCTCAATCGGATCAGCGAGAGCCATGCGCAAAAACAAAGCCTTTCTGATCGTTGGCGTCGGCGGACTTGGAGTCCCGGCAGCACTGGCGATCGCTCGCTCACATTGCATCGCGCGTCTTGGGCTCGTCGATCCCGATCCGGTGGATGGGACCAATCTCCATCGCCAGGTCATCTACACCGGCTCCGATATCGGCCAGCTCAAGGTCGAGGCTGCCGCGCGCCGTCTGCGCGATATCGACTGCGAGTTGGAAATCGAGAAGTTCCCGGTCGCCGTCGATGCCGACAACGCTCGCGGGATCATCGAGCGCTTCGATTTCATGATCGATGGCACCGATAGCCCGGCCGCGAAGTTCCTCCTCAACGACATCGCGATCGCGACGGGAACGCCGTTCGTCTATGGCGGCGTTTTGGGACTGACCGGCCAGGCCATGACCGTGTTCCCCGGACATACCGCCTGCCTGCGATGCCTATTTGAAAATGCGCCCGACCCGGACGAGGTCGCAAACTGCCGCGAGGCGGGCATCCTGGGCTCAGTGGCGGGTGCGATTGGCAATTTACAAGGGCAGGAAGCGCTCTCGATAGCGTCGGGACGCGAGCCCCGGCTTTCGGGAGGCATTCTCACCTACGATGGAGCGGGACCGGCGCGCGTCCGCTTTACCAGGGTAAATCCGCGGTCGCGATGCGTCTGCGGTGCATTCGAGCGCGCAATAGTGCGGAGCGCCCCGGCGCATCAACCAGAAGAAGGAACGCGATGAGCTACATCACCAATCTGAAGTGCCGCGAATGCGGACAGGAATACCCGATCAGCCCGTTGCATGTGTGCGAGACCTGCTTCGGTCCGCTCGAGATCACTTATGATTATGCGCGAATCCGCGCCGCCATCTCGCGCAAGCTGATCGAATCGCGGCCGCATAATTTGTGGCGCTATCGGGAGTTATTGCCGGTCGATAGCGAGCCCGAGGCGGGGCCATTCTCGGGCTTCACCCCGCTGGTGCATGCCAAACGCCTCGGAGCCGAGCTCGGCCTCAAAAACCTCTACATCAAGGATGATACCGTCAATCATCCGACCCTATCGTATAAGGACCGGGTGGTGTCGGTCGCCATCACCAAGGCGCGCGAGTTCGGGTTCACCACCGTGTCATGCGCCTCGACGGGAAATCTTGCGACCGCCGTCGCCGCGCACGCGGCGCGCGCGAATTTAAAATGCTACATCTTCATGCCCGAAGGCGTGGAGTCCGGAAAAATCGTCGGCTCGACCATTTACGGCGCGCAGGTTATCACCATCCGCGGCAACTACGACGACGTGAATCGGCTGTGCAGCGAAATTGCCGACAAATATGGCTGGGCCTTCGTCAACATCAACTTGCGTCCTTACTACACCGAGGGCGCCAAGACCTTCGGCTTCGAAGTGGCGGAGCAGCTGGGATGGAAGCTGCCTGACCATATCGTGATCCCGACCGCGGGCGGCACCATCCTCCCGAAGGTCGCGAAAGCATTTAAGGAACTCAAGGAAGTCGGTCTTATCAAGGACACGAATTTCAAGATTCATTCCGCGCAGGCCGAGGGCTCCGCACCGGTAATTCATGCGCTGCACAAGCGCACCGATCTGATCGAGCCGGTCAAACCCAACACCATCGCGAAATCCATCGCGATCGGAAATCCCGCCGACGGATACTACGTCCTGAAGGCGGTCCGCGAATCCGGGGGATGGGGCGACGTCGCCAGCGATCCTCAGATCATCGACGCCATCAAACTGCTCGCGCGCACCGAGGGGATTTTTGCCGAGCCCGCCGGCGGCACCACCCTCGCAGTGACCAAAAAGCTAATCGAGCAGGGCCGTATCAAGCGCGATGAGACGGTGGTGGTTGGGATCACCGGTAACGGCTACAAAACCCTCGAGGCGGTCGCGAACGCGATCGAGCAACCCGTCATCATAGAGGCGCGGTTGAAAGAATTCGATTCGCTGTTCGAACGGCTGGAGAACGGCAAACGGGAGATCGCAGGCGCGGCATGAAGCTCCGCCTTGTTTGCGATCTCATCAAGACATTAGCATCAAAGGATCAGGAGGTCTCTGCCACGCATGGCAATTAGCGTTCGAGTTCCCACTCCACTGCGGCGTTTTACCGGCGGCAAGGACGAGGTTCCGGCCGAGGGCGCATCCTTGCGCGCGATTATCGAAAATCTCGAAACGCGCCATCCCGGCCTCCGCGAGCGTCTGCTCGACGACAAAGGCGAGATTCGCCGCTTCGTGAACATCTATCTGAATGGCGACGATGTCCGCTTCCTCGAGCAGCTCAATTCGAAGGTAAAGGATGGCGACGAGATCTCAATCGTCCCCGCAATCGCGGGCGGATACTGAGCCGGAGTACGTTCCGCTTGAGCGCGCGGCCAACGTTCTCGATCTGATCGGGAACACGCCGCTGCTCGAGATTACCCGGCTAACCCAAGGCATCATCGCGCCCGCGGTTCGCATCTTCGCGAAGCTGGAAGGTTTCAATCCCGGCGGCTCCGTCAAAGATCGCGCCGCGCGCAGCATGATCCTGCGTGGAATTGAAAGCGGCGATCTACGGCCCGGGAAAGTGATTCTGGATTCCACTTCGGGCAATACCGGAATCGCGCTCGCGATGGTCGGCGCCGCGCTCGGATATCCGGTCGAACTGGTGATGGCGTCCAACGTCAGCCGCGAGCGCAAGCGGATTATCGAAGCCTATGGCGCCAAGATCATCTTTTCCGATCCGATGGAACAATCGGACGGCGCGATCCGTCTGTGCCGGAAAATCCACGCGGAAAATCCGGCTCGCTATTTCAAGCCTGATCAGTACAACAACGAGGCTAACTCGCTGGCGCATTTTGAAACTACCGGGCCGGAGATTTGGCATCAGACCGAAGCCAGGGTGACGCATTTCCTCGCCGCGATCGGGACCAGCGGCACCGTGATGGGCACCGGCCGATTTCTGAAATCGAAAAATCGCGCCATCAAGGTAATCGCGGTCGAGCCCGACGATTCGATGCACGGCCTCGAGGGCCTCAAGCACATGGCGTCGTCGATCGTCCCGGGCATCTACCACGAAAACGAGCTCGACTGGAAAATCCCGATCGCGACCGAAGACGCTTACGAGATGGTCTATATGCTCGGCCAGATCGAGGGGATGGTGGTGGGCCAATCGTCGGGCGCGGCGCTGCTGGCGGCCATGAGACTGGCGCGCACGCTGCGCGAAGGAACCATCGTCACGATTTTTCCCGACTTCGGCGACAAATATTTATCCACCAATCTGTGGATCGGATGGCAGCAATGGCGGCAGGAACAATGGCGAGAACGCCTGGAAAAAATGGTCGCGGAAATAACTCCGGAAGTCCTTCAATGACGGATCGGATCCACGAGCGCTACTACCTCAGCTATCCACGCGCGCTGATTAAAGAGCCGATCCTTTACCATCTGGTGAAGAAGTTCGACCTCGTATTCAGCATTCGCGGCGCCAGCGTGTCCGAGGACATGGGCCTGGTGGCGGTCGAGTTCGAAGGCTCAAACGATCAGATCGAACGCGCGATCGAATGGCTGCGGCAAACCGGCGTGACCGTCGAGCCCATCGAAAAAAACGTCATCGAATAGAAATTTCGTGTTTTTTTCTGCTCAGCAACGGAGAGGCTTGGCGAGTAGGCCGATGCCACGCACCAACGACATCGCCGCTAACGTATGGTAGTTTCGACTTAAGAGGCTTACCGGCTGGAAATCTTTCCAGGCATTTCGATGGACCCGAAAATCCGTTTCGGAAGCTTGGTCTCTTCTGATTGGAGTAAGAGACTTTTCGAAGTTTTCGATGATGGAAAATTACGATCTTGGGAAGGCATTCCCACCAATTGATTATGTCGGTAAAGGTGTCTCTGAGGTTAGGTTCTCATGCCACTCACCGAAGAACAAATCGCGCGCTATAGCCGCCAGATCATCATCCCCAAAATGGGCGGGCGGGCGCAGGAACGTCTGCTCGGCTCGCGCATCGTCTTAATCGCCTCGCGCCAAGACCTCGAGGAACCGCTGGCGTACCTGGTCGGCGCGGGCGTCGGCGATATTGATTTGTGCGTGCCGGAAAGCGATGACGCGAGCCTGCGCTCGCTGTGCGAAAAGATGCGCGATTTGAATCCCGATTCCACCGTGAGCTACGGCAGCCTCGCGCAAGTGCCGGACCTGGTTTTCGCGCTGCTCGGTAGCGCCGAGGTCGTGCGCTTCGCCGCCGCCGAGGCACCCAGCGTGGGCCCCGCGGTGGTCGCGAGGCTTGACGCGCCGGGCAAAATCGCGCTGCTGCCGGCGCCTCCTCCATGCATCCGGTGCGCCGCGGGCGGTCTTCTCGATTCATTCGGCGAGCGCAGCGAACATGCGGGCTTCATCGCGATGCTGGCCACCACTGAAGCGCTCAAAATCCTCGGCGCTTATGATAACGCCGGCGCCGCCTCGTTGTTCCGGTTCGATGGGCTGCGGACGATTGCCGAGCCGATTGCGGATTCCAAGCGCAGGTGCGCCTGCTCGCCTGCGTGAGCAGTGATGACGGCACGGAAGCCGGTCGCCAGGCGGCGTGCGCAAAACGGCGCCAAACCTCGACCGCTGGTGCGCAAGAAGCTCTGGATTTTCGACTTCGATAATACACTCGCGCGCCTTGAGCCCGAGGTGGATTGGGCCGGCGGTCGGCGCGAGCTCGAACCGCTGCTCCGCGAGCTCGGCGTGCCGGAAGATCTCTTCGAGAAATTTCCGCGCGGAAATCTTCCGCTCTACGCCGCCACTCGCGCGCGACTGCTTGAACTCGCCGTGAATCGATCGAGCGGCTTCAACGCGGCGCGAGTGCGCGCCATTCTGCGAAGCGCTTCCGGGATGATCGAGAAGTACGAGCTGGCCGGCGTCGATCGCGCGCTCCCACTCGAAAGCGCAGTCGAGCTCCTGAAGCAGCTCAAGGGGACCGGCGCGAGGCTCGCGATCGTGACCTCGAATTCAGCGCGCACGATTCGCCGCTGGTTCGCGATCCATCATCTGAGCCGACTCATCGACGTGATGGTTGGACGCGACAGTCTGCTGGCGCTAAAACCGTCGCCCGAGATGATTACGCGGGCGATCACGCTCTGAGCCGTGCGCGCGAAGGACTCGGCCTTCGTTGGCGATGCGGATTCCGACTATCGTGCTGCCGCCGAACTCGGGGTCGAGTTTTTCGGGGTCGCCTTCAACCAGAGTTTCCGCGACCAGCTCGTCGCGGCCGGCGCCGGTCGAATATTCGCTTCGCCCGCCGCCCTCGGCATCCATCTCAACTTGCTCGATCCGCCGGTAATCGCAACCGGGGACGATGCCGAAACGCGATCGTCTGACGGATCTTGAAGGAGTCACTTAAAGAGATCCGTCGATGCTGGTCAGGAGCGTGTTGGTGCTGGTCCCAAAGGCTATATAGCCAGCATAAGCTACTACGGCGACCACCGATACGATCATCGCGTACTCGGTCATCGTCTGTCCCTTAATGGCCGTCAACCGCGCGCATCTCCTTGCGAGCGTCCCTTCCGTAATTCGGACATAAAACCTGCCGGCGATGTCCATTGTTTCCCCTTCAACAGGTCAGCGCACTGACCGTTTTGCACGTGGCCACGCTCTTCCCGCGAGGAGCGCGTCAACGAGCCTCTACATTTAGGAAACAATCAAAAACATATTGTAGAGTCATCAAAATAAGTTACATCACCAAGAGAGTCAAGTAGATTGAATTTGGTTATCGACTGCTAGCGTTACCACACTCGCGAGGGCCAGAGCGGTTCCCATCGCGAGCAGCGCCGTCGCGAAGTTGTCAGTTCGCTCGACGAGGAAGCCGGCCAGGTAGGGGCCCACGAATCCGCCCAGATTGCCCACCGAGTTGATGAGTGCGATTCCGCCCGCTGCCGCCGCCTCGGTCAGCATCCCGGCTGGAATCGCCCAGAATGGACCCACGCAAGCAGACGTACCCGCCGCGGCCACGGTGATGCAGGCGAGTTCGAGGACCGGCCCGCGCGCATAAGCGGCAGCGAAAAATCCCACCGCGCCGGTGACCGCACAGAGCGCCAGGTGAATCCGGCGCTCGTCGAGTCGATCCGAGGATCTGCCAACCAACACCATCGCAACGCCGCCCGCCGCGAAGGGAATCGTGGAGGCGAATCCAACCGCGAGGACGCTCATGGTGCCGAACCCCTTGAGAATTTGCGGTAACCAGAAACTGATTCCGTAGAGTCCGAATGCAAAAAGGAAATAGAACAGGGTGAGGGTCCACACCCTGCCACTGAGCAGCGCGCGCGAGAGATCGGCAGGAGCGAGTTTTCGTGCGCTCGAGTCCGCATCGAGAATCGCCATCAACGCATCACGTTCCGAAGGCGTCAGCCACATGGCTTCGGCTGGCCTATCGGGAAGACCTCGCCACACCGCGATCCCCATCACGACCGCGGGGACTCCTTCGAGCAGAAACATCCATTGCCATCCTGACAGCCCGCCGATTCCATGGAGCGTTAGCAAGGCGCCCGACAGCGGGCCCGCAATCACTCCGGCGACCGAGGTTGCGGTCATGAACCAGGCGATGGCCCGGGCGCGCTCGCGGTGCGGAAACCAAAACGTGAGGTAGTAAATGATGCCCGGGAAAAATCCCGCCTCCGCCAGGCCGAGCATAAAGCGTAGAACATAGAAGCTCGCGGCGCCGCGTACGAACATCATGGCGGAGGCCGTGACGCCCCATGAAACCATGATTCGCGCAATCCAGCGGCGCGCGCCCACTCGCCGCAAAAGCAGGTTGCTGGGAATCTCGAAGATGAAATAGCCGAGAAAGAAAATCCCCGCTCCGAATCCGAACGCGGCCTGGCTCAGCCCGATTTCACGATTCATCTGTAAGGCTGCGAAGCCAACGTTGATGCGATCGAGGTACGCGACGATGTACAGCGTGAAAAGAAACGGAAGCAGGCGCCTTCGTACTTTGGAAAGCGCCGCCTCCGCATCGATCATAATATCAGCATGAACCTGAATCGATTCCACCACTCCCCTCACCACGCCGCCCAGCAATCCCTAGCACATTCGGCAATCCGGGTGAGCGCTGCGCCGTGGCGCTGCGCCCCCTTCGTGCCTCTCACGATGTAAGTGCCGCGCCATGCTGGTAGGCGCTCCAGATGCGCGCCGCGATGCGATCGGGATCGCCGCGAATGCCATAGCGCTCGAAGTGACGACATACGTTGGTGAGATCGCGTTGCAGCAAATCACGCGCATTCGAGTTGAAGCGCGCGTCGATCGCCTGCGGAAAATCAATAATGGTGATCGCGCCGCTCCAATAGAGAATGTTGTAGGGCGAGAGATCGCCGTGGATGCGATCAAGGTCGAGCCATAGCGCGACATTTCGCAGGATGCGCTCGAACAGCGGCCGCGCTTCAGCTCGAGGGAGTTCGATTTGCGCGAGGCGAGGCGCGGCGTGATTCTCCTCGCCGATATATTCCATCAGCACCACGCCCTCGCCCAGCGCGATCGGCAACGGAACGTCGGCGCCCGCACCGTGCAGCATCTGTAGCGTCTCGAATTCGGCGCCGAGCCAGGTCTCATACTGGATGCTGCGTCCGTAGCTGGTTTTCTTCGCCATTGCGAGCCGCTCACGCCGCACCTTCGGACCGCGCAGGCGGTTATCCTGGTACGCCGCATCGTTGCGGAATTTCCGCCGGTTCAGCGGATGGTAGACTTTTGCTGCTACCAAATCCGCGCCGGCCAGCGGCCCGCCGCGGCAACAATACACAATGCCCTCCTTGCCGCCTTCGATGACGTGGAGGACTTCGCTTAGATGTCCATCGTTCAGGAAACTATCCAAACTCGACTCCGGGTAATAATTTTTCAATTCCAATCTCCGATCTGATTCCGGTGCGTTGTTTTCGATGAGGGGTTTCAAATCGATAAATAAAAACGCCTTCCATGGGTGAGCCTCCTCTCCGGCAATGGGTTTGAACTTCGCCTTGCGCGCTTACAAACGCGCGGTGCAAAAAGAAAAAGGCCGCAGGCGGAAAAGCTCGCGGCCTCTATAGCGATTGTGGGTGGATTATTGGGCTAAGAGACGGCAGGCGCATTCCGCTGCGGATGGTTGTGAATGACAATTTCCATTGAATGCGCCTCCTTCGAGGTGATGCGGTGTAGTTATCACCGCGAAGATCCAGGGTCAATCGGCCGGGCTAATCAGGTAGTCGCCATCGGAAGCTCCTTCAAGCCGCGCAGCAGGTATGAGCCGCGGTACGCTGGAGGCGCATCAGGATTCGCGAGCCGAAGTTTTGCAAAGCGCTCCAGCATCAAGGAGATCGCGATTGCACCTTCCATCCGCGCCAGGTTCGCGCCCAGGCAGAAATGAATCCCTTCGCCGAACGCGAGATGATCGTTCGGCGTGCGCGTGACCTCGAAGGTATCGGGATTGGGGAACTGTCCCGGATCATGATTCGCCGCCGCGAGGATCACGAACATCAGTTCGCCGGCCGCGACCTCGGTGCCGCCGACATTGGCCGCCACCGCGCAGGTCCGCACCGTCGATTGCACCGGACTGTCGAAGCGCAGCATTTCATCGATGGCGGTCGGTACCAGCGAAAGATCGCCTCGCAGGCGCGAAAGCTGGTCAGGATGGCGCATCAGCGCAAGCGTCCCATTGCCGATGAGGTTGGTGGTGGTCTCGTTGCCGGCCAGCAGCAACAGAACCACGAACGCAAGCAACTCATCGGCGGCGAGCGCGCCGCCTTCGTCATGCGCCTGCACCAGCGCGGTGATGAGATCCTCGCCGGGCACGCCGCGGCGGTGTTCGATCTGGTTGGCCAGATAGCTGCGCAACTCATTGGAGGTGGTCTTCACCTGTTCGCCGGGCGCGACGCCGCGAAACGACCCGCGGCCACCCTCGATGATCTGGTTGGACCACGTCTTGAACTGCGCATGCTCCTCAGCCGGCACGCCGAGCATCTCGGCGATGACGATTACGGGCAGCGGGCCCGCGAAGTCGTTCATCAGGTCAAATTCGCCCTTCCGCGCGATACGATCGAGCAGGTCACTGGCGATCGCGCGTATACGCGGTTCCATGTCCTTGACTCGGCGCGAGGTGAAGGCGCGATTCACCAGGCGGCGCAGGCGCGTATGCACCGGCGGATCGGAATCGAGCATCGTGGTTGCGCCCGCGAAGGGACCGAACTCAGCGCGTAACTGTTGCAGCATCGCCGGAGGGCGGCTCGAGAAGCGCTCCGGATCGCGCAGCACGGCGAGGCAATCGTCATAGCGCGCGACCAGGGTAGTCGGAATGAAGACGTTAAACTTGCGCGGCGCCCCCAACAGCAGCGCCGGATAGTGCGGATACGGATTATCCCGAAACGACGGATCGATCGGGTTGAAGTAGAAGTCATTGGAAGCCTGAGGTGATGCTGCTCCAGCCATGATGCTAGCCTCGTCGATCGGATTGGCAAAATCCTAACAAACGTTAGGGTTAAAGCCCAGCGTGCGCCGTTTCGCGATGTTACGTCCGCGTGATACTTCAAAGCCGCCATTTCGTGTACTCTGGACGCACGATGAGCTCTGTCGAAACCTCCGGTAAACGAGGCGCGTTCCTCACCATCATGGCGATCCTGCTCGTCGTCCTCGCGATTTCAGATTTCACCAAGGTGCTGCAGCACCACAATAATCCCCAGATGGGGCTGGTGATCCTCGGGTACAAGTTCCGTGGTGGCTTCTCCAACCTGACTCTGGGATGGTTGTTCGGCCTCTTCCTGGTGACCTACGCGTATGGCATCTGGAACATGAAGCAATGGGTCATTCCGCTCTCGGTCTTCTATGCCTTCTATGTCCCCGTCAACATGATCCTGTTCTGGTCCCTGCATCAGTTGTCGCCGCCGACGGTTCGCTTTATCGTGTTTTATCTATTTTTGTCGCTAACCGGCTCCATCGGAATCGCCCTTTATCTTGCCTTTCATCGCGATCAGCTGACCATTTAGCCTTCGTCGAAGTTTCGCTAATGCTGATACCTTGTCTCATTTTGCCAAATTAAGTAACTTACAAAGCTCGACAAGTAATCTATTCCCGGGAGTATGACTAACCTCACATGAGCAAGGGCTTTACCCTGTGGTTCACTGGAATGTCGGGCGCCGGAAAGTCGACGCTCGCTAATCTCGTCGCCGAGGAACTGCGCGCACGCGGACACCGCGTCGAGGTTCTCGACGGTGACGAAATCCGCACCCATCTCTCCAAGGGTCTCGGCTTCTCCAAGGAAGACCGCGACACCAACATCCGGCGCATCGGTTATGTCGCCAAGCTCCTTTCGCGTAATGGTGTGGTCGCGATTTCGGCCGCCATCTCGCCCTACCGCGACGTTCGCGACGAACTGCGCCGCGAGCACGAGCGCTTCTTCGAGTGCTACATGGACTGCACCATCGAGAAGCTCTCCGAGCGCGACGTCAAGGGACTCTACAAAAAGGCGCTGGCCGGCGAGATCAAGAATTTCACCGGAATCTCTGATCCCTACGAGCCTCCGACGCATGCCGAGCTGGTGCTCGACAGCGGCAAGGAGAGCGTTGACGAAAGTTACAAGAAGCTGCTGCGCAAGCTCGAAGAGGTGGGGTACATCAATTCTGCCGGGGGTGCGCGATGAGCTCGGTGGCCAACGACGCCATCACCGGGCACGGCGGCGGCGAACTTACTGACCTGAAGGCGCCGGCCTCCGAACGCGCCGCGCTCAAGTCGCATGCGGAAAAACTCCCGAGCGTGAAACTCGGCGCGCGCGAAACCGCCGACCTCGAGATGCTCGCCTCGGGCGCGTTCACTCCCCTCACCGGCTTCATGGGCGAGGCTGATTATAAGAGCAGCCGCGACAAGATGCGCCTCGCATCCGGCGCCCCGTGGTCGATTCCCATCACTCTCGGCGTCGATGAGCCGACTGCGCGCTCATTCAAGGTTGGCAGCGACATCGCGCTCGCGCACGAGGGCGGCGCGCGCATCGCGGTGATGAAAGTCGCCGAGATTTACCAGGTCGATCGCGAGGCCGAAGCGAAAGCGGTGTTCGGAACTTCCGAAGATGCGCATCCCGGCGCGAAAAACGTCACCTCGACGCCGCCCTATTCTATCGGCGGTCCGGTGACGCTGTTCGAGGAAATCCCCGGCCGCACTTTCATGGAGTATCGCCTCGAGCCGCGCGCAACCCGCGCTGCGTTTCGCGAGCGGGGATGGAAAAAAATCGTCGCCTTCCAGACCCGCAACCCCACCCATCGCGCGCACGAATACATCCAGAAGGCCGCGCTGGAAATCTGCGACGGCCTCCTGCTGCATCCGCTGGTCGGCGAGACCAAGGGCGATGACGTCCCGGCCGCGGTCCGCATGGAAACCTACAAGGTGCTCATCGATCTCTACTATCCGAAGAATCGGGTGATGCTCTCGGTGATGCCCGCGCACATGCGCTACGGCGGACCCAGGGAAGCGATCCTGCACGCGATCATCCGCCGCAACTACGGATGCACGCACTTCATCGTCGGGCGCGATCACGCAGGCGTCGGCAGCTACTACGGGACTTACGACGCGCAAAAGATCTTCGACAACTTCAAGCCCGAGGAAATCGGCATCACCACGCTGAACTTCGAGAACACATTCTTTTGCAAAAAGTGCGAGTCGATGGCGTCCTTCAAAACCTGCCCGCACGCCGACGCGGATCGCCTCCTCCTATCCGGCACCAAGGTGCGCGAGCTACTTCGCGCGGGCCAGGCACCGCCTCCCGAGTACACGCGCCCCGAGCTGGCAAAAATTCTCATCGAGGCAATGCAAGAAAAGAAGTAGCTCGCGATCGAACAACTCCTCAGAGGCGCCCCATCGATGATGGCGCGCCTCTTTTTCATTTTTGCGGAGAATGCGGAGCAGCTTGAAGAGCTGGATTTGGCCTATCACTGGCAACCGTGTTCGGCAAATTTTAGTCGCCGTCTTTTGACATGCGTTACGTTACACATTACTCCGACATGGTCCGGTCGATCCGCCACAAGGGATTGCGCCGCCTCCATGCCAAAACGCGTGGTGTTCCGCTTCGAAGCCAGAGACGCGCGCGACATCGATCCGATCGATTACCATTAGGAAGGAAACAACATGGCGATGAAGAATCCCCCGCATCCTGGCGACATGGTGCTGCGCGAGTGCATCGAGCCTCTCGGGTTGACCATCACGGCGGCCGCCGCTGCGCTCGGCGTGACGCGCACCACTCTCTCGGAACTGGTGAATGGGAAGCGGGGCATTTCCGCTGAGATGGCCGTGCGATTGTCGAAGGTGTTCGGCGGGAGTGCGGTAAGCTGGCTCACGCAGCAGGCACAATATGACCTCGCTCATATCCGCGCCGATCGGATCAGGCTTCGCCGACTCGCAGTGGCTTAAATGCGATCCCCTTGTGCGGGAGGCATCCTCACACGCTCGCGACGGAGCCGCCGTCGACGCGCAGGTTGCTCCCGGTGATGAACGACGCCTGCTCCGAGGCGAGGAACACCACCATCGCAGCGACCTCCTCGGGGCGGCCCGGGCGCTTCAACTCGATGTGGGGACGAAACGTCGTCATGAATCCCTTCAGCGCTTCCTCGGGTGTGATGCCGCGCGCCTTCGCCTGCGTCTCCATCGCATTGAGGATGAGCGGCGTTTCGATGAACGCCGGCGAGACCGTGTTGACCAGGATGCCGTCGAGCGCCACCGCCTTGGATAGACTCTTGGTCAAGCTGTTGAGCGCGGCCTTCGAGGCGTTGTAGGGCGCCATCTGCGCATCCGGCTGCGTTCCCGACTCGCTCGAAATATTGATGATGCGGCCCCATTTCTGTTTGCGCATCAGCGGCAACACCATCCGCGTCAGGCGCACCACCGAAAACAGGTTGAGGTCGAAAGTTTCGAGCCATTCCTGATCGCTCGATTGCTCGAAGGCGTTGAAGCCTTTGGCCCCGCCCGCGTTGTTGACCAACACCTCGATAGTGCCGAAACGCGCGACAGTTTCATCGACGATGCGTTTGAGGTCGGCGTCTTTGGTCACGTCAGCAGCGATCGCGAGCGTTTTTCCTCCCGTGCCGCGGATTTCCTCGGCCGCGCGATTCAGCTCGGCGGCGCCACGCGCAGTCATCGCGACCTGCGCGCCCTCGGCGGCGAAGGCGCCCGCGATCGCGCGCCCGATGCCTTTGCTCGCGCCGGTAACCAGCACCGATTTTCCCGTCAGGTTGAGATTCATTTTTTCAATTCTCCGTTTAGTGATTGCCGAACCGGTTAACCACAGCGTGCGGTTGTCATCTCGCGCCTCGATGCTAGTACAATTCGGCTGGCCGGAAGTATCGGGAGGGGAACGATGCCGGAGCGCAGTGAATTCGAAGTCATCATCATCGGCGGAGGGATCGCCGGCGCGTCGCTCGCGTATTTTCTCACCGAGCGCGGCATCACCGACGTGGCGCTGCTCGAGCGCGAAAGCCAGCACGGCTATCACTCGACCGGTCGCAGTGCCGCCACGCTGGTCGAGAGCGATCCGATCGCGCCGGTGCAGCAACTCAAGGCGATGGGCGGTAAGTTTCTGCGCAATCCGCCCGAGGGCTTTTCCGAAAACGCGCTCCTCAATCCATGCCTCGTGATGCTGCTCTATCGGCGCGCTAATCTTGCGCAGTTCGAGGCCAAGGTGGAAGCGCTGCGCCGCGACCGAATCGGCTTCCAGGTGCTGGGTTCGTCCGAGGCCATCGCGCAGGTTCCCGCCCTCGCCCTCGAACCCGCCGATCGCGCGGTCGTCCTTACTGACGACGGCCGCATCGATGTCCACGAGCTGCTGACCAGCTACCTGCGCCATGCTCGCAGCCACGGCGCGACGATTCGAACTTCCACTGAAGTGCGCGAACTGATCGTCGAGAAGGGCCGCTGCGTTGGGGTCGCGACGGAGGCGGGAAAGCTTACCGCGCGCGTAGTCGTCGGTGCAGCCGGGGCATGGGCCGGCACCATCGCACGGCTTGCGGACGCCACCAACATTCCCCTGCAGCCCCGTCGGCGCACGATTGTCACCTTCGCGCCGCCTGCAAATCTATCAGTTAGCAAGTGGCCGTTTACCATCAGCGAGGCAGACCAGCTTTACTTCGCGCCGGAATCCGGCGGCCTGCTGCTGAGTCCGATGGATCAGGACCCCACTGCGCCCTGTGATGCGCAACCAGAGGACGAAGTTATCGCGGCCGCGATGGAACGTCTGCGCGGCCTCGCACCCACGCTCGTGCCGCTGAGTCTCAAGCGGAAGTGGGCCGGGCTGCGAACTTTCTCTCCCGACTCGATTCCCGTGGTCGGCGAAGATCCGCGCATCCAAGGGTTTTTCTGGCTTGCGGGGCAGCAGGGATTCGGCATCGAGAGCAGTCCCGCGATCGGACAGATCGCGGCCGATTTGATTGCGCGCGGCGCCACCGATCGCTTCGAGGCTGCGATTCTGTCGCCTGCGCGCTTCACCCCATCATCATCGAACTGAACGTAATGAACTCATGGAGGTCCCGATGAGCCTGGTGCCATATCCAGATCAAGCAACCCTGTGCGAAGAAGCTCGCGATGCGCTCGCGCAGGTTCCCGTGCTGCTCAACATTTTCAAAATGATGGCCAATGCCGACACGCTCATCGTGCCGGTGACGCGGTTGGGCGGCGCGATTCTAAGTCGCCAGAAACTCGACGCGAAGTTGCGCGAGCTGGTCATCCTGCAAGTCGCGCCCACATCGAAGGCGGGGAGTACGAATGGATTCAGCATGCGCCGATCGCGATTGCGATTGGCGCCACGCAGGCGCAGGTTGACGCCATCAAGAATCAGGCGCTCGATTCACCGGCTTTGACGCCGTTGGAGCGGCTCACCTTGCGATTCACCGAGCAGGTGGTGAACAAAGTGAAGGCCGACGAGAGCCTCGTGCGCGAGTTGATGCAGTCGCTGTCGCCCAAGGAGATTGTCGAGCTGATCTTCGCCATCGGGTTCTACATGATGGCGGCGCGGCTGACCGAGACGACGCGCACCGACCTCGATCCTCCCGCGGGCACCAAGGTTCTCGACGCGCTCAAGCGTCAGGCCTGACGAAACTCAGGTTGATGCGCGCGCCGTGGCGGCGCGGCGTGCGCGTTCCGGATCTCCCGACCATGTCCACGCATGCTCGGTGCGGCTGACGCCGACCAGCACGCCATTGAACGCGCTCGGATGAATGAAGAGCTCCGGCATCCCGGCCTGGTCGCGCGGACGCGGCGCGAATTTCGATCCTCGCGCCTCGAGCCGTTGCGCGAGCGCATCAACATCGTCGGTCTCGACGAAAAACATGTAGAGCGAGTCGCCGCGCCTGCGATGGAACCGGCCCATCGCTTTGTCGGGGTCGGTGATTTGCGAGAGCTCGATACGATCGAGACGCTCCGGCGGATTGAACAGCGTCAGCGTGCCGGTGTAGCCGAACTCGAGGCTCGTGATCGGGCTGAACTTCGACGCGTCGAGGCCGAAAATCTGCGCGTAACGACCCGCGGCGGCGCGCCAGTCGCCGACCACGTTGGTGACTTCATAGATGCATTTTATCGCGCCTACCGGATTGCGCTCATGATGCGCGCTGAGCACCGCATTGATTCCGAAGGTAGCCCTCGGATCGAGGTAGAGTTGACCCGCCGCGCGCTCGTAGCGCACCTCATTCGCGTCCAACGGGCGCGCGGCAGCATCGATGTCCTCGACCGAGAAGCCTGCGCCATAAAGTCCGCCGCCATACTTCGCGACGAAGTCGGCAATTGGCCCGGCGCCGTCGGCGTCGAGCAGTTCGATGAGGCTGCTTCCGGCCTGCATCGTCGATCGCTTCGCGTGCAAAATTGAGAGCGCATCGCGCCGCAAAAGTTCGCCGCCGAAAACTTCGGCGACCGCACGCTCAGCAACGGCGTTCTCGCGCACCGCGATTTGTACCCGGTCAACCCGCTTCAGCATCAAGGTAACCCTACTGGAGTTGCGGCTCCGAGCCCGGCGGTTCCATCACCGGCGAGCCATGATGCATCACCATGAACCATTCGTTGCCGACTTTTTCGAAGACGTTGGTGGTTAGCACCTGGGTTTTCATGGTGCCGTCGTAGTTGCGTTGGGTGAGATTTTCCTCGACCACGATGACCGCGAGATCGCCGGTCATGATGACGTCGACGTCGCCGATCTCGAAACTCATTTCGAAGACGCCTTCGAAAATCCGCTCCCAGCTTTGCATCACCGGGCCCCATCCCGACAGCTTGCGCCAGCCCGGATGGATGCAGACGATCTGGCGATCCTTGAGCCAGACCTTTTCCATGCTTTCAATCTCGAGACTTTCGAAAGCGCGATAAAACTTTCGGTTGGCTTCTACTACTGCTTCGTGATCGGACATTTGCGACCTGGCATTAGGATGTTCTTCCAGCCTAGCCGCCAAGTGATATCGCCGCAAACGCTGCTACTCGAGCGGGAGCATAGCGGCCAGCCGGGCGCCGGTAGCGCGATGAGCGATCGCTTCGTCGATGAGCGCGGTAATTTTTTTGGAGGCTGCGGGTATCGAAATTCCGCGGCGATGGATATTCGAGATGACCGTGCGATCCGGCTCCCGCGAATTCAGGCGCGGGCGATAGATGACATACGCGCTGAGGCTCTCGGCGGTCGCGAGGCCGGGCCGCTCGCCGACGATCATGCAAATCAAATCGGGGCGCAAAATCTCGCCCAGATGATCCTCGATTCTGACCCGCGCATTTCTCACGAAGATCGGTTTCAAGAGGCGATATTTTTCCTTCAGCAATTTTTCCAGTGCGCGCAACAGTGCGCCCGCGTTGGCTTCCACAGCGGCCGAGGACAAACCATCGCCGACAAAGATCAGGATCGACGCCTGCCCCGGCGCGCTTTTTCGCGAAGCACCATTGAGCGCCTTGAGCCTCGCAATTTCGTCGCCGCGCAACCTGCGGCCGCGCTCCGGGTGATGAAGGTACTCCTCGCGCGTGGCCGCTCCGCTATGAAACTCCGCGAGCTGATTCTCGCGCGGCCACTTCGCGCTTACCTCGGTCAGCACCGCATCGACGGCGCGCGCGTGGTCGGCGCGAAACTTCAGCATCGCGGCGGTGGTGTATCGCGAGCCCGCGCGGCCGATATTCAACCGCGCCGGCGTCGACACCTCGCCCCCTGATTGACCGGCGGTCATTTTTTTCCGTTGAGGATCGACGGATTTCCCGCGTTGCGGGTGAGTTTTCCATCGCGCATAATTCCGCGCTCTTCGCACCAGCGCTCGAACTCCGGCGCCGGACGAAGATTCAACACCGCACGCAGCGCCGCGGCGTCGTGGAAGCTGGTCGACTGGTACGACAGCATCACGTCGTCGCCCATCGGCAGCGCCATGAAGTAGTTACATCCGGCGGCGGTCAACAGGGTCGCGAGATTTTCGCAGTCGTTTTGATCGGCGCGCGCGTGGTTGGTATAGCAGGCGTCGGCGCCGAGCGGCACCCCGAGCAGCTTGCCCATCATGTGATCCTCCAGCCCGGCGCGCGTGATCTGCTTCGCATCGAAAAGATATTCGGGACCGATGAAGCCGACGACGGTGTTGACCAGGAACGGCGAGTAGCGCCGCGCGAGGCCGTAGCAGCGCGCCTCCAGCGTCACCTGATCGGCGCCCTCGTGCGCGTCGGCGGAAAGTTCGGAGCCCTGGCCGGTTTCGAAGTACATCAGGTTGGGCGCGTCGAGCGCGCCACGCTCGCGAATCGCACGATAACTTTCATCGAGC
>Ga0210398_10000587_pt1 | contig 40787 bp, 29 predicted proteins | sample IncBWC4OmetaG_FD_161047 | JGI IMG/M metagenome (GOLD analysis project Ga0210398, IMG submission 161047) | Forest soil microbial communities from Barre Woods Harvard Forest LTER site, Petersham, Massachusetts, United States - Inc-BW-C-4-O | ecosystem: Environmental > Terrestrial > Soil >... | reverse complement strand
GCGGTTCACCGCCAAGTCGCGGATGCCGACGTGTTCATCGCAGCCGCGGCCGTGGCCGATTTCCAGCCGGTGACCGTCGCCAAGAGCAAGATCAAAAAGCAGGGCGGCGCGGTCCAACTCGACCTCGAGCCCGCGCCCGACATCATCAAGTCGGTCGCGGAGATGGCCAAGCGTCCCTTCGTCGTCGGGTTTGCCGCCGAAACCGACGACGTCGAGAACAACGCACGCATCAAGCTCAAGCGCAAGAAACTCGACATGATCGCGGCCAACCAGGTGGGCGACGGCATTGCCTTCGATTGCGAGGACAATGCACTCACCGTCATTTGGCCCGGCGGCAAGGTCGAAGTCGCGCGCGGGCCGAAAATCGACGTTGCGCGCCAGCTCATCTCCCTGATCGCGAGCCGCCTGCCGCCCCCCGACGGCAGTCCCCGGCGCGGATCGCGCAAGCGCCGCACGGCCGCTGCCCTGCCGCGCGATCGCGTGCGCGCCCGCCGCGCGCGGCGCTGAAATGCAACCCAAGATCAAGCTGCGGATCCTCGATCCGCGCATCGGCAGGGAATTCCCTCTGCCGCAGCATGCAACGGCGGGGTCGGCCGGCATGGATCTGCGCGCCTGCATCGATGCCCCGCTCGTTCTGCTGCCCGGGACGACGGAGCTCATTCCCACCGGCATATCCATTTATATTGCGGACCCTGGGCTCGCCGCGGTGCTGCTTCCGCGCTCGGGATTGGGCCACAAGAACGGCATCGTCCTCGGCAATCTAGTCGGCCTGATCGATTCCGACTATCAGGGACCGCTGATGGTGTCGACCTGGAACCGCGGCGCCGCGGCGTTCACCATCAATCCCGGCGATCGCATCGCGCAGATGGTGTTCGTACCGGTGGTGCAGGTGGGGTTCGAGGTCGTGGAGGATTTCTCGGGCACTGCACGCGGCGCGAGCGGTTTCGGGAGCTCGGGGCACGGCTGAATGTGCTCGCTCGCGGATGAAATGCAGCTGGAGACTTGCGCCCGCGCCGGTCAGGCTGCCTCATGGCGATTCGGGATTGGCCCAGGGACGAACGACCCCGCGAGAAGCTGCTCGGCAAGGGCGCCGCGGCGCTGTCCGATGCGGAACTGCTGGCCATCCTGCTGCGCACGGGTACCCGGGGCCGATCGGCGCTCGATCTCGCGCGCGACGTGCTCAAAAGCTTTCACTCCCTGCGCAAGCTGATCGCGGCCGATCGGCAGCGATTCTGCGCCGAGCGCGGGCTGGGGCTGGCTCGCTTCGCGGAACTGCAGGCCGCGGCCGAGATCGCCAGGAGGCAACTGTCGGAGACCCTGCACGCCGGCCCTTCGCTCGCAAGCCCGCGGGCCACCCGGGATTTTCTTTCCTCGCAGCTGCGCGATCTCGAGCACGAGATGTTCTGCTGTCTCTACCTCGATAAACGCCATCGCTTGATTCAGTTCCAAGAACTGTTCCGCGGCACGATCGACGGCGCAAGCGTGCACCCGCGCGAGATCGTCAAGCTCGCCCTGCAGCGCAATGCGGCGGCGGTCATCATTGCGCACAATCATCCCTCCGGCGTCGCGGAGCCGAGCCAGGCCGACGAATTGATCACACAGCGGGTCAAGGAGGCTCTCGGGTTGGTGGACATACGGCTGCTGGATCACATCATCGTCGGCGACGGCGCCAGCGTGTCGCTGGCGGAGCGCGGACTTATCTAATATGTGGAGTGCGGATCCCTTACCCTTTCCTGCTTAGTTAATAAATCACCCAGGTTTAGTTAATGTTTCAGCCTCTAAGCTGGACTAAAGTAGATTCCATAGGTCTTAACCGGCCTGGCCGACTCGCAAACTAGCTCGTTCTGGGGTGCAGACGATGCGGCATTTAATCTCGTGGCAACTCTCAGTTTTGCTTCTCGCCGGAATGGCGGCGGGAGCTCAAGTAGACAATTCCAATCAGGGTAGTCAATCGCCCGGCAACCCGCCCGGAGACAGCGCAACTTCCCCCGGGGCCAGTGCGACAGCGACGACACCCGCAACAACAACGATCGGTCCGGGAATTACAGTCACCGGCAAAGCGCCGGGTGCCGAACCACCGCTGCCAAAGCTTGCACCGGATAAATTCACAGAGTGCTACGGGACACATGCTACAAATCTTACAGGTTCAGCAGCACCGGACTATACGGCAGCGGCTATGTGTGAGATGGAGCTCGCGAGGGACACGCGAGTCGTAATCGACAAGTGCATCAATCGCGACGGGAAGAGCGCGCCGGCCGTGGCCGTTCAGGCATGCACCGAGTTACTGGACCGCAAAATACTGGAGGGCTACGAGCGCTTCTATCCGTTTGTGAATCGCGCCATGGCCTATTATGCCCAGGGCGATAAGCCGCATGCCCTCGACGATTACAATACAGCCGTCAGTTTAGCTCCCAAAACCGCTCAGCCTTATTACTACCGCGGGGTTTTCTACGCAGCGCTAATTGATGTCGACGCGGCCTTACGGGATTTCAACACCGCCTTGAGCCTTAACGGTAAATTCGTCCCTGCGCTGCTTCAGCGCGCGAAAATCCACAAGACTCAAAATGATTTCAACGGCGCACTCGCAGATTTCTCGGAGGCGTTGCGTTTGCAGCCGAAAACGGCTGCAATATGGAGCGATCGAGGGTATGTGTGCATACTACTGCGTGACTACGCCGGTGCTGTAAAAGACGAAGCCGAAGCGATCCGACTTGATCCGAAGCTGGCTCGGGCCTATTTCCTCCGTGGCGCAGCCTTCGGAGACCTCGGCGATTCGACTAATGCTTACCACGACGTTGTGACGGCACTGGGACTCGATCCTTCGCTGGACCGCTACATAGCTACCAAAGGCAAGACCGCTTCGCTTATTCTCCCGCCTTTATGAATGCCTGACACCGTCCCCCCTCCCCCCCCCGCTCCTAAAGCGCGGGACTCCAGACGCGCAGCGGGCATGCCGTGCAGCGAGCGTGAAGTCGGCGTCCGTCGTCAGTAAAGTCAATTGGTGGCGTATGCACAGCTGACCCAGCAGCGCGTCGATCGTCCCTATCTGGATTCCAGCCCGCCGGCAAACGTTGCGAATATCGGCGGCATCAATGTAGTCCTGCCGATCCGGTACCAAGAGCGGCAGGGCCGAGAATCGGTGCACGATGTCCTTGCGGGCACGCAGAAACCGGTGCGTCCCTGCGAAAGGCGAGCGACCAGACGCTGGTGTCGACCAGTCCCGATCCCCAAGGTGTTCTAATCTATACTACGGCGTCTGCACGGATGCGGGTTCACGGAGGATGGAATTGGATAAGAATAAGCTGGGAGTAGTCGCACTCGCGTTAGGGATTCTTCTCGGGCTGACCGCTGGTGCGTCGGAGCCGCCGTCCATCGAGGATTTCGCGTCCCGACAGTCCATTGAAGATGTGTCGATATCGCCGGACGGCCGCTATCTGGCGGTGATTCGAACGCACGACGGCAAGGCGATGACCTTGGTGTCCGACCGCAGCCTCGGCAGGGACCAGACCATGCGATTCGTGCTCTCGGAACCCGAACATTTCCGCATGGTCTGGTGCCGCTGGGCGACGAATACGCGCCTGCTGTGTGGATTCCGCGCCATGGTCAAAGAGGGGTTCGTCTACAGCGTCACACGATTGGTGGCCGTGGACGCCGACGGCAAGAACATGCGCGTGCTGATTCAAAACTCATTCGAAGCGCGGGGTCAATTCCAGGACAGGATCATCAATTGGAATCCGGGTCCGCCCGATACCGTGCTCATCGAAGCCGACGAGGGGATGAGCGCAGAGCAACTGGCGGGCGGCGTTCAAGTTATCGGCAATGTGGGCACCCACGCATTGCCGGCGGTGTTCGAGCTCAATGTCATGTCAGGGCGGCTCAATCTGCGCCAGCATGCCAGAGACCCTATTCGTCATTGGATTACCGACAAACATGGCGACGTGAGGCTGGGTTGGGGGTTTTCCGGCGTCACGGTCTCGTACTGGGCGCGTCTCGCGGGTGAATCGAATTGGCGGCGGCTCAGCAAGTTCGAGGTGTTCGGCCGCGAAAACCATTTCGATCTCATCGCCATCAGCGCCGACGATCCCAATCTGGCCTATGCCATCGGCCCCTACGAAGGCCGAAATGCGATCTGGCTCATCGATCTGACGGACAAGGAGCAGCCGAAACTGATTTTCTCTCACCCCTTGGTGGACGTCGGGGGTGCCGTTCTCACCAGAGACGGGCGGCTGGTTGGTGCTCGATACGACGACGGCTATCCCTTGATGTACTACGCGGACGATGCCGCACGGCAGTCCATGGAAGGCATCCAGAAGGTGACCCCCGGACTCTTTAATACAATCGACGAAGCCACCCTGGACGATCGGGTGTTGGTGATCCAGTCGTCGGGCGATGTCGAGGCGCCGCGGTTCCTGTTGCTCGACCGGTCAGCCCATCAAGTCACCCAGTTCGGCGCCGCCTACCCTGATCGAAATCCGGCAAGTCTCGGGTCGATGCGGCCGATCTCCTACCCGGCGCGGGACGGCACCCCCATACCGACCTATCTCTCGGTGCCGCCCGGCGCGCCGGCCACTCACCTGCCGCTGATCATAATGCCGCACGGCGGTCCCATTGCACGCGACACGTGGGGCTACTTCTTTCTAAGACAGTTTCTGGTCAGCCGCGGATACGCCGTGCTGCAGATGAATTTTCGCGGGTCGAGCGGCTACGGCGGTGATTGGTTTTTCGCCGCGCACCAGGACTGGGGCGGACTCACCTACGATGACGTGGTCGACGGTGCGCGCTGGGCCATTGCGCAGGGGATCGCTGATCCGCAGCGGGTCTGCATCGTCGGCTGGAGCTTTGGCGGCTATCTGGCGCTGCTGGGCGCACAGCGGGATTCATCGCTATTTCGGTGCGCGGTGGATATCGCCGGGGTGAGCGACCTGAGCTTGCTGATCGATGAAGGCTACCATTGGTTGAACTCGGAATCTGTCAAAAGGCAGATCGGACTCGACCGGGAGAAGCTGAAGCACGATTCACCTCATCTGCATGCCGCGGAGTTCAAGGTTCCGCTGCTGATGCTGCAGGGAACAATGGACGCGCAGGTCCCCTTCGAGCAATCCGAAGTCATGGATCAGGCGCTGACGCGCGCCCGCATAGCCCACCGTTTCGTGGTCGTTCCCGGCGCCGACCATCAATTCAGCGAGGTCAAGGATCGAGCGCTCCTCTTGAAGGAGACCGAGGATTTTCTGCGGGAGCATCTACCTGCGTCCCCATAACCTATTGATTTATATTGGCTTCTACCCAGCCGATGGACGACTTATTGCCCTGTTCTGGTGACCCTGGTATAAAGCGCGGCTGTTCCACGTTTCCAAGTCCAAAGGTTACGCCATGTCGCGAGTCTGCCAAGTCACGGGCAAAGGCCCGAAAACGGGTAATACGGTTTCCCACGCGAACAATCGCAAGCGGCGCCGTTTTCTGCCGAATTTGCATACTCACCGCTTCTGGTCGGAAGTCGAGAAGCGCTTCCTGAGCCTGCGCGTGTCCACTCGCGGCCTGCGTACCATCGAGAAGCGCGGTGTGGATGTGGTGGTTGCGGATTTGCGCGCCAAGGGCGTCAAGGTTTAAGGGGCGATTCATGCGCGACAAGATCAAGTTGGTTTCTTCGGCCGGCACCGGCCATTACTACACGACCACGAAGAACAAACGTCTGCATCCTGACAAATTGGAAACGAAGAAATTCGATCCCGTCGTGCGCAAGCACGTCGCGTACAAAGAATCGAAGATCAAGTAGTCCCGCCCGCCCGAGCCTCACACGCCCGAGCTCCCTGAAGTAGAAACGACGAGACGCGGCATCGCGCCTGCCCTGCTGCAGCGGCGCGTGCTCGACGTCCTGGTGCGCGAGCGGCGCCTGCGCTGGCCCATCGTCCCGCATCTCGAAGCCACCCTGCGCGGCCAAACCGTGCGCGGCATCGACCGGCGTGCCAAGTACATTCTGATCCGCTTCGACTCGGGCACCCTGATCCTGCATCTCGGCATGTCGGGCAGCCTGCGGCTGGTCAAGGACGGCACGCCGCACCGCACGCATGATCATTGGGACATCCGCGTGGACAGTGGCTGGGTGCTGCGGTTTCACGACCCACGGCGCTTCGGCAGTCTGCACTGGACCGAAACCGATCCCGCGCTGCATCCGCTGCTCGCGAAGTTGGCGCCGGAACCCTTGAGCCCGGCGTTCGACGGCGAATATCTGCACCGCGCAACCCGCAAGCGCAGCGTGGCCATCAAGCACTTCATCATGAATTCCCAAGTGGTCGTGGGGGTGGGCAACATCTACGCGAGCGAGGCCTTGTTTCGCGCACGCGTTTCGCCGCGCCGCGCCGCCCGCCGGCTCACTCGCCAAGAAGCGAAGGTGCTCGCGAAGTCCATCAAGAACGTGCTCGCCGAGGCCATCAAGATCGGCGGCACCACGCTTCGCGACTACGTGAACGCCGACGGCACGCCCGGATATTTTCGCCAGAAACTGTTCGTGTATGAGCGTGCGGGAGAGGCTTGCCGCGTGTGCAAGGCGCCCGTCCGGCAATTCGTTCAGGGTCAGCGTTCCACGTATTGGTGTTCGACTTGCCAGCGCTGACCCTACGACTCTGAGTCCTGCGCGGTCCCGTACGCATGCGGCCGCTAGTAGACCAGGCCCACGCCCTCGCCGCGCGGATCGGACGCCGCTTCCACCTTGCCGCTGGCGAAATCCCAGGTGATCACCTGCATATTGCCCCATTGCCGGCCGGACACCTTGAGCGTGTGACCCATGGCCGTCAGCTCCTTGATCTCGGGGTCGGTGAGCGCGCCCGCTTCGTAGTCGATTTCGTCGGGCAGGTATTGATGGTGGTAGTGCGGATATTTCACGATGTCCGCCGCGCTCATCCCGTCGAGATAGTTGAGCGTACCCAGGAGCACCATGCTGATGATGAAGCTGCCTCCGGGCGAGCCTTCGATCATCAGACCCTTCGAGGTTTCGACGAAGGTGGGTGACATGCTGGACAGTGAGCGCTTGTTCGGCGCGATGGCGTTGGCGGTGGCGCCCACCAGTCCGAATTCATTGGGCCTGCCGGGCTTGGTCGAGAAATCATCCATGGTGTTGTTGAGCAGCACGCCCGTCTTCGGCGGCATGTAGCCGGTGCCGAAGAAGAGGTTGACAGAGATCGTGGCAGCGACGCGATTGCCCGCGGCATCCAGCACCGAAAAATGCGTGGTCTGCATGCCGACCGGTTCCGACTCGACGCCGGGCAGCAGGCTCGAGGGCATGGCCTTGTCGGTGCGTATGCTGCTGCGCTGGCCGGCCGCGTAATCCTTGGCTAAGAGCTGCGCCAGCGGCATTTTGACGAAGTCCGGATCACCGAGATAGATCGCGCGGTCGCGATAGGCGCGGCGCATGGCTTCTACAACCAAGTGCTTGCGCGTGGCGGAATCGTACTGCTGCAGATCGAATCCGGACAGGATGTTGAGCGCATCCAGCACGGCGATGCCGCCCGACGAGGGAGGCGAGGCCGACACGATGCGCGCCCCATGGTATTCGCCTACCAGGGGTTTGCGTTCCACAATTCGGTAGTTCGCGAGATCCGCCAGGGTCCAAATGCCGCCGTCCGCGCGCACTCCGGCCACGAGGTCGGCCGCGACGCGGCCACCGTAGAATCCTTGCGCGCCTTGATTCGCAATGGCCTCCAGAGTATTCGCCAGGTCCGGCTGCTTGATGATCGTGCCCACGTCCGGCACGTTGCCGTCCGCGGTCAAGAAGGCTTTCGCTGCGTCGGGCGAGCGCTGCAGCACCTGGCGCTTGTAGCGAATGCCCCCTTGCAGGCGCGCATACAGCGGAAAGCCGTCCCGTGCCAGGCGAATCGCGGGTTGCAGGTCTTGCTTCAAGGGGAGCTTGCCGTATTTGCGGGCCAGGTACTCGAACGCTGCGGGCTCGCCCGGAATTCCTGACGCCAGCGACCCCGCGATCGACGCGTTCTCAATCGCGTTGCCGGCCTTGTCCAAGTACATGTCGCGCGACGCGGCGCCGGGCGCCTTCTCGCGCGCATCGATCATGGTTTCAAAACCGTCGGCCTGTCGGTGCAACAAATAGAAGCCGCCACCGCCCAACCCGGAACTTGAGGGTTCGACCACCGCCAGCGCCGCCGACACCGCCACCGCCGCATCGAAGGCATTGCCCCCCGCCGCCAGAATTTCCTGGCCCGCTTGGCTCGCCAGCGGATAGGCGCTGGCGATGGCCGCTTTGTGCGGGACCGCGGCGTCAAAGGCGGTCGCAGCCCGCGGCGGGCCGATGATGGCAACGAGGATGGCGACGAGAATCGCCGCGAGCGAGACAGGGGAGCCGAAGGTAAGCCTCGGAGGGCGCGGTGCGGATGCCTGCATCAAAGTTTGCGGTGCCGCTTCAATTCGGCTTCGACGATGGGATGCACGAACTCCGATACATTGCCGCCCAGCACCGCGATTTGGCGTATCAGAGTCGAGGAAATGAAGGTGTACTGCTCTTGCGGGGTCATGAATACCGATTCTATCTCGGGCGTGAGATGCCGGCTCATATTCGCCAATTGAAATTCGAATTCGAAATCCGACACGGCGCGCAGGCCGCGCACCATGACGGACAGGCCGTTCTGTCGTGCGAAGTCGACCGTGAGTCCCGCATAGCCCATGACCTCGACATTGGGCACGTCGATGAGCACCCGGCGGGCCAAGTCCACCCGCTCCTCCAGGGTGAACATCGGCGCCTTTTCGGGATTGGCCGCGATGGCCACCACCAAGCGATCGAAGATGCTGGCCGCACGCCGCACCAGGTCGGTGTGACCGTTGGTGATGGGATCAAAGGTGCCTGGATAGACGGCGGTTCTTTTATGCATTGTGTGATGGCTCGCGTGAACGAACGCGTGCCAGATGATAACCCACCTCGCCCGCCGACTTCGATTTGAGCAGTTCCCAGTGGGCCGGCAGAGCCGGCGCTCCCGATGTTTTTTCGTTTTCCAGGTACACGAGGCCCCCAGGGTTCAGCCAGTTGCCCGAATCCAGCATGGGAACATATTCAGCCAGGGCATCGCGCCCAAAAGGCGGATCCAAGAACACGATGTCGAAGGGCGTCGCGGGAGTGCGCAGGAATCGCGTCGCGCCCATTTCAGTCACTCGTCCTCTGCGCTCACCGCCGAAGCGGGTGAGTTGCTCCTGCAGGGCGCGCGATGCGGCGACGGCCTGCTCGACGAATACGACCTCCTTTGCGCCGCGGGAAAGCGCCTCGAGTCCGAGCGCGCCGGAGCCGGCAAATAAATCGAGGCATCGCGCCCCCGCGACGTCCTGTTGCAGCCAGTTGAACAGGGTCTCACGCACCCGATCGGGGGTGGGCCGGAGGCCCGGGATGTCCGGAAAACTGATACGCCGGCCGCGCCAGCCGCCGCCGATGATGCGCACCGAATTGCGGCCGCCCGCGGCATGGGATTCCGTCTTGGGAGTAGTCACTATCGGTATCATACCTGCCAATGACCAACGATACCGACCCCTCCCGGCCCTTAGGGTTTTTCAAACGCCTGCGAGCCAAGTTGAATCAAGGACCGGCCTGGCTCACAGCCGATCTCACCGAGCTTTTGCCGGGGCGCAAGATCGATGCGGGCATCCTCGATGATCTCGAGACGCGCCTCATCACCGCCGACGTGGGTGCCGAGGCCACCCGCCGGATTCTCGATGAGCTGCGCAAGCGTGTCGATCGCAAGGAACTGAACGACGTGGATGCGCTGCTCAAGGCCCTGCAGGACGCCATGCTGGATATCTTGAAGCCCGTGGAGAAGCCCCTCGCCATCGATCGGAACATCAGGCCCTACGTGATTCTGGTGGTCGGAATCAACGGCGCCGGCAAGACCACGACCATCGGCAAATTGGCGCGCCGGCTGCTCGCCGAGGGACACAGCGTCATGCTGGCCGCCGGCGATACATTTCGCGCGGCGGCGCGCGAGCAATTGGAGATCTGGGCCGAGCGCAATCAAGTGCCCATCGTGGCGAGCCAGGCTGGAGCAGAGCCCGCCGCGGTGATCTTCGACGGCCTCAATGCGGCGCGAGCGCGCGGAGTCGATGTCTTGATCGCGGATACCGCGGGGCGATTGCACACTCAGACTCATCTCATGGACGAACTCAAGAAGGTCAAGCGCGTGCTCGCGCGTCTCGATCCTGGAGCGCCCCATGAAGTACTGTTGGTTCTCGACGGTACCATCGGCCAGAATGCGGTCGCACAGGCCGACGAGTTCCACAAAGGGTTGGGGGTGACCGGGCTGGTTGTCACCAAGCTCGACGGCACCGCCAAGGGAGGCGTGGTGCTCGCCATCGCGCAGAAACTGAAGATTCCCATCCGCTTCGTCGGCGTCGGCGAGCAAAGCGAGGATTTCGGCGTGTTCAACGCGCAGGAATTCGTATCTGCGCTGCTCAAATCCGGTCCGGACGGTGCCGCCGCATGATTCGCTTCGACCAGGTCTACAAGCGCTACGCCAACGGCCGCGAGGCGCTGTCCGGCATCTCATTCAGCATCGCCGAAGGCGAACTGGCCTTCTTGACCGGCCATTCGGGCGCGGGCAAGAGCAGCATTTTGAAATTGATCGCGCTCATCGAACGCCCTACCCGCGGGCAGGTGATCATCAACAATCAAAATACCTCGAGGATCAAGCCGCGCGGCATCCCGCATTTTCGACGCCAGCTCGGTGTGGTGTTTCAAGACCACAAGCTGCTGCACGACCGGCCGGTGGCGGACAATGTGGCGTTGCCGCTGATCATCGCGGGTGTGCCGAAGCGCGAGATCGACAAGCGCGTGCGCGCGGCGCTCGATCAAGTCGGCTTGCTCGGCAAGGAGAAGAACCGTCCGCTCGAGCTCTCCACCGGCGAGCAGCAGCGGGTGGGAATCGCACGGTCCATCGTGGCGAAGCCCGCTCTGCTCATTGCCGACGAGCCCACCGGCAATCTCGATCCGGAACTGGCCCTCGAGATCATGAAATTGTTCAAGCGCTTCAATGAAGTCGGGGTGACCGTCGTGGTGGCCACCCATGATGTGCATCTCATCGAGCAATTCGGTGCCCGGCGCATCGTCCTGGGAAACGGCCGCGTGACCGATGCAGGGGAGCGCCCCGCCGAGGGTGACGGCGCCATCATCGAGGCGCGTAGACCATGAGCGTCCACGCCTATTTTGCTCGGCATGCGCAAACTCTGGTCGGCTCCCTGGGCCGCATCGTTCATCACCCGTTCGCGACGCTGATGACCATGGGCGTGGTTGCCGTGGCCCTGGCCCTGCCGCTATTTCTGAATTTGCTGCTGTCCAATGTGCGAAACGCGAGCGGCAATTGGAACGAGGCCTTCGATTTGTCGGTCTACATGGACAAGAAGGCGGGCGCCGAGCGAACGGCGGCGCTCGCGAAGCAATTGCGCGCGCGCGGCGACGTCGCCGCGGTACGCGTCATCAGCGCCGATCAGGCGCTCAAGGAGTTTCGCGACAGTTCGGGGTTCGGCGAGGCGCTCGATGCGCTCACCGACAACCCTCTGCCGGATACTCTCATCGTGACACCGACGCTGCTCGCGAGCTCGCCTCAGGGCACCGACACGCTCAAGGCAGCGATTGCCGGGATGACGGACGTACAAACCGTGCAACTCGACACCGATTGGGTGAAGCGGCTGCACGGGATGCTGGATATTTTGCGGCGGGTGGTCCTGCTCACCGCCGCGCTTCTCGGCGCGGGGGTGGTGCTCATCGTCGGCAATACCATTCGATTGGACATATTGAACCGGCGGGCGGAAATCGAGGTCATGAAATTGGTGGGGGCGAGCGACGGCTTCGCCCGCCGGCCCTTTCTGTACAGCGGCATTTGGTACGGGCTGGGAGGCGGATTGATTGCATTGATCCTGGTCGCCGTCACGGCGGGGGTGCTGGCCCACCCGGTCAACGAACTCGCAAAGCTGTATGGGAGCCAATTTCACCTCGAGGGCTTGAACTTCGCGACGGCGGCTTCAGCTCTAGGGGTTGCCGTGGGGTTGTCCTGGCTGGGCTCCTGGCTTGCTGCGACGCGACATATACGCGGCATCGACCCGACCTAAGTGCATATCTTTCAATGTCTTATACGTGATGTGAACTATCGGTAACATTAGCAGTCGAAGACCTGGAGTGCTATTATTATCGTCGCGCTGATTGGGAGGTCTTACGCTGATGAGTACTGCTTTAGTCGCTAAACAACCCGGTGGATTGGTTCTCGCGGGACCCGTGGGGAGCCTGGACTCCTATATAGACCGCGTGTCCCAGATCCCGGTTCTGTCCAAGGAAGATGAGATCGCCCTCGCCGTCCGATTCCGCTCCGAGGCCGACTTGGATGCGGCCCGCCAGATGGTGCTGTCGCACCTGCGATTCGTGGTGCATATTGCCCGCGGCTACTTGGGCTACGGCTTGCCCATGGGCGACCTGGTTCAGGAAGGCAACGTCGGCCTGATGAAGGCGGTGAAGCGCTTCGACCCCACCGTGGGCGTGCGCCTGGTGTCCTTCGCCGTGCATTGGATTCGCGCCGAGATTCATGAATACGTGCTGCGCAACTGGCGGCTGGTGAAGGTCGCCACCACCAAATCGCAGCGCAAGCTGTTCTTCAATCTGCGCAAGATGAAAAAGAACCTGGCCTGGTTGTCCGAGGCGGAGACCGCCGCCGTGGCACGCGACTTAGGGGTCGACGTGGCCGATGTTCGCGAAATGGAACAGCGCCTGTCGGCGCGCGATATGTCCTTCGATCCCACCCCGGAAAGCGACGAGGAGGAGACCTATTCTCCGGCCATGTACTTGCCGGCGAGCAACGCCGACCCCGCGATCGAGGTCGAGAACGATGAGTGGGAAGAGGATTCCACCGAGCGGCTGAGCATTGCCCTCGAGAAACTCGACGAGCGCAGCCGCAGCATCTTGAAGCGGCGCTGGATGACCGACAACAAGGCCACCCTGCATGAGCTCGCCGACGAGTATGGGATTTCTGCGGAGCGCGTGCGCCAGGTTGAGACCAACGCCATCAACAAGCTCAAGGGGTTGATGGCGGCGGCTTGATCGCGGTGAACGGCCGCGTTGATCTATGGTCTAAAACCTGTGATCCAAAACCACAGGAGCGATTCATGCGTCGCCTACTGGTCTGTGTCGTGGTTGCCGCAACGGTCGCGGGGTGCTCCCACCTGCGGCCTTCGGCGGACGTCTCTGCCCCCAATCGATGCTTCACGGAGTCGGGCTACCTCGATTCCTCGAACGGCTGCTCGGTCCGGGCAGGATATCCGGACTGCTACTTGGTGTGTCCGGACCAAGGGACGCGAAAGCGCCTGTAGCGCCCCGATCCGCATCGGCGTAGCGTTGGCCCATGCGCACGGCAGCTCAATGGCTCGACGACTACGGTGACAGCCACCGCAACGCAACCAACAAGGCGTTGCATTGGATTTGCGTGCCGGTGATCGCTTGGTGCGTCCTCGGGCTGCTATGGTCCCTGCCCTTTCCCGGCGGCATTCGAGCAAGTTATCCGGTCGCGAACTGGGCCGGTGTGGCGGTGCTCGTTGCGTTGCTGTACTACACGGCGCTGTCCCCTCGCCTCGCTCTCGGCGCGCTGCCGCTGCTGCTGCTCGGTCTGTGGTCCCTCGATCGAGTCGATCGTTGGAATGGCCTGCCGCTGTGGGGGATCTGCGTATTCCTGTTCGTGATTGCGTGGATCGGGCAATTCATCGGCCACGCCATCGAGGGCAAGCGCCCGTCCTTCTTCAAGGATGTGCAGTTTTTGATGATCGGACCGCTATGGCTGCTGGCGGATGTGTATCGGCGGTTGGGGATCCGGTTCTCGACTTGAGCTTACAGGCGGCCGCTTCGCGAAATACATGTGCGTGCAGCTCCGCGGTGCGGGCTCGCGTCGCCGCGTAGCCGCCTGCCAACACAATTGTCAGGCACAAATCGCGGTTGCGCACCGCCTCAATCACCCACCGGTCGCGCTGCCGGATACCCTCCTCCGTGAGGGCCAGCTTGCCGTACCGGTCGCCCGCAGCCACATCGACGCCGGCGAGATAGAACACCAGGTCTGCGTTCGCCGCTTCGAGCACTCGCGGCAAGTGCTGGTGCAGGGCGTCGAGGTATTCGGCGTCACCCACCCCGTCCCCCAAGGGTACATCCAGATTGGAACGCATCTTCGCCAGCGGATAGTTGCGCTCCCCATGCATCGAAAAGGTGAAAACCGACTCGTCCTTTTCGAAGATGGCCGCGGTGCCGTTGCCCTGATGCACGTCGAGATCAATGACGGCTGCACGCTCGATCGCGCGCTCCGCCTGCAGCTTGCGGATTGCGATCGCCACATCGTTGAGCACGCAGAAGCCCTCACCATGGTCGGCGAACGCATGATGCGTGCCGCCGGCCAGATTGCCGGCGAGCCCATCCTCGAGCGCCGCGCGCGCCGCCAACAAGGTCCCCGCCGAGGCAAGACGGGATCTTTGCCAGAGCGCCTCCGTCCAGGGCAGGCCGAGCCGCCGTTGCTCCGCGGCAGTAAGCCGGGATGAGGCGAGTTTGCCCAAGTACTCACGCGTATGCACGAGTTCCAGGGTCGACTGGTCGAGCGGTTCCGGTCGCAGAATGTCGCCGGCCGCGAGTATGCCCTCCGAAATCAGCCGATCCTTGAGCAGGGAATACTTGGCTATAGGAAAGGGATGGCCGGCGGGCAGCGCCACTTGGTACGAGGGGTGGTAACTACACTTCATGGATCGCGGGTTCTAGGCAGCCGCGCCATGGCGATGGGCAGGGTGATCGCTCGCGATGCGCGCACTGATACAAATACTTCACAATTGCGCAATGCTGACGAGAGCCGACCCATATATGGTTAGTGCGACTGTTTGGATTTGGACGCTCATTGTGCCACGGGGTGCACGTAATTCGGGGGATGCATGCGCACTAAGGATTTGATCGGCATGGATATGTCGAAGCGTAAAGCGGCCGCTCTCATCGGCGCCTTGGGCGTGGCCGGGCTCGCGTCGCTGCCCGCAGCGGCATCGACAATTACACTCCCGAGCGGCAGCCAAATGTACTGGACGGCTGAGTTTCTGGGTTCATCGGGCGGTAATACGACCACGACGCCGACGGGTAACTTCGGCAACAATTACGCGCTGTCCGTGCCGGGCCAGTATTCCTTTGTAGATGCGTTCGGAAACCAAACGAACGCATTGACCGGTACGGGCACCAGCAGCCCGATTGGATCCTACGCCTTCCGTGACACTTACGAATTCTCGCTCGCTCAGCCTGCGAGCGGGGACACGCTGGCGGTCTCTCTCAATTTGGGACAAGGGTCGCTGGCGACTTTCGACATCTCCAATTTGCAGTTTCGCCTCTATGAAGTACCCACCGGCAGTACTCCGGGTATCTCCATTCCGGCGGGCAGCACCACCGTTACCTCGTGGGTGGGCACCACGGGCAACTCGACCGGAACTGCGATCCAGGCGAATTTCTCGAATGTGCAATCGGGCACCTATTTTCTCGACGTGGCCGGCACCGCCGACGGTACCAGCGGTGGCACGTACCTCGGACAACTGAATCTCGAGCCGGTACCGTTGCCCGCAGCCCTGTGGCTGTTCCTGTCCGGTCTCGTCGTGTTCGTTACCACGTCGCGGACGCGGGTGTCGGTTCCCACGAGTTGACGGCCGCCTGCCTGCGGCGCGTTCGAAAGGGCGTGATCGTCTCCTTCCCTACGGTGTGTGCTTTTTCTGGGTCCGGTTCTCGAGCGCCCGCGCCCGATACTCGTCAACCAGGTTTTCGATTCGGGTGCGGGTGATGCGGGTGAACGGTTCGGCAGCGGTCGCCTTCGTGAAAAGTCCGACGTGCTCGTAGCGACCCAAGATGTCGTTGGTGATCTCGTAAAGCTGCAAGTTGTTCTCCGCACATTTGTCGAATGCAGCGTTGCGTTCGCCCAGATCCTGGCGCAGCTTGCTCCGATCGGCCTCGACCTCCTTCAGCGTGGTGGCGGTCTCGCGAAAGCGGCTCACAAGTTCATTCATTCGCTGTTTGTAAAGCTCCAGATTCTTTTCGGCGGACTCTTTCGACGCATTCAGCTGTGCGACGGCGGCAGCGGCCGCCGCGGCTCCGCCGGCGCGCGCTTTGAGCGCATCGCGCTCCTTCTTCGCCGTCGCGAGCTCAGTCTTGGCGGCGTCCAAATCCGTTTTCATCTGTGCGACCTGGGCTTGCAGGGCCGTCTTCTCCCCTGCAATTTGCTGGTACTGCTGCATGATCTTCTGCATTTCGCCGCCGCCGCTGCGTTCGACCTGGGCACAGGCGGGGTCGCCCGCGGTGAGCGCAATCGCGAAGACAGTCATTGGCATCGCCAACCAACGAGGGGACTTGGTCATGATCGCACCTAGAATCGAGTGTTCAAGTCGAGCTGCACCGTGTCTATACCCAGGGTCGGGCCGTCGATCGCATTCGAACTCAGGTAGCGCAATCGCACCCAGACGCGGTTCGCGATCCCGACGTCGCCGACGAGGTAGTACCCCTTGGCATCGGTACCGCCCCAGTGGAAGTCCGAATCCGTGTACGCGTCGATGACTGCGTCGCGTTCCAGGTAGCGATAGCCGACGACTCCGCGCCACGCGCCCGCCGTCAGCACGGTCGGATGACCGAAGCTGAATTCCGACTGGTACCCCTTCGTACGGGGTGCTACGTACGAACCGTAGTTCGCGGACACCTCCGCGGTGTTGTAGCCGAGATTCCTCACCGCATCGGCGGTGAAGCCGAGGGTGTAGCGTCCGATCGGCAATTCATAGGTCATATTGAGATTGGCAAGCCGGTACTTCGCCGCCAGTGCGAACAGATTCACGGTGGGGTCGGTGCTGTTGCTGATGTCGAAGTACGTGTTTCCTTGGCGCAGGAATGTCGGCGCCGTGTAGTTGTAGATGGTGCCGCCGAGCGGATTGAGACGCCCCGTAACATTCAAGTAGTCGAAGAATCCGGCGCTGAGACGTAGACGCTGTCCCTCGCCCCAGCGCAGGTTGGCTCCCAGCTGACCTCCGAGCAGCCACTTGTCATCGGGGGACAAGGCGATCTCCTGCAGCGGGTGCGCGCCCACGGTGATGAACAGATGCGACTGCTCGGCCGTACCGTCGCCCAACCCCAACCGTCCGGTCAGGGCGAGGCCCTCGAATGTCAGATCCTTGTGAAAAATCAGATCAGTGGGGGTGCCGTAAGGATTGATGAAGCGGCCGCCGACGACCGACAGCCACGGGAATCTCTGGGCATTGCGCTCATCGAGACGAATGTAGAGCTCGTCCAATCCGAATTGGTACGGCGCGGTGCCGTCCAGAGTCTGCGACTCCGAGACCAGGTCCGACGTGTTTCCGGTCGCGATCCGCATGCCGGCGGTGATCGAATCGGTGATATCAGAATCCACCGCCAAACGCGCGCGGCCGCGAAAGCGCGCCCGATCCACGCTGACGTTCTCGAATGCGTTCAGGCCGGCCTTCTCGATTCCACCTGCCGTATTGATGCCGTAATAATTGAGATAGTAGTTTTGCACATTGTCCGGCGCGAACAAGACATCTTCCTCACGCAGCGTGATGCTCCCGGTGATGCGCGTGTGCGTCAACCAGTCGGCCAGTGCTCCGGGTACGCCCCATTTCTCCGTCTTGGCTTCCTTGACCACGTCCGCGACCACATCCGGCTTGACCTGATCGGCCACCTGTTTGGCAATCTCGTCCTTGACGATCTGCGGCACATACGGCACGCGCACCGCTCCCTCGTCGGCTTTCGCCGTAGCCGCAGCATCGGCCGCAGCTTTGTCCTGCGCGGCCTTGACCAATTGCGCCGCTTTCTCGCGCGTCATCACGCCTTGATCGACCAGCGCCTGAAGTAGATTGATGACGGTATTGCGCAGCTCTTCGAGAGATTGCCGCTCGTCCGCGGCCAGGCAGGCGACGACCGGCAGCGCCGCAAGCGCAAGAGACGCCGCCGCTGCCCGAAATAGTTTCACCGTGAACATTTGCATCGATCTCCTCACGCCTATTGTCATCCTCGAGAAACGATCTTCAGACTGACGGGCTGCGGCATCTCCAAGGGCGGCGCATCGCTCAGCCGCGAAAGCGAACTCAATGCCGACTCGATGCGCTGGTCGAGTTGATGATCGCCGGTCGTGGTCACCAGCTTGACCTGCCTGATCCGGCCGTCGGCTTCGATCCACACCCGCACCGACAGCGAAAACTTCTTCGACCCGATTTTGGAGTCGGACGACAGCTTCTCGACGACCGCGTCCTTCAGCCGGTTCGTGTACCAGGCAAAAGCCGCGTTGCCGCTGCCGCCAACCAAGTCGCTGCCGCCGCGGCGAGCCGCAAGTCCGAAGGCGTCCTCACCGGCGCTGCCTTGCGCATCGAGCCCCATCGGCTCGTCCGGCGGCGCCTGGTCGTCGGGCTTCGGCTCCGGTGTGTCCTTCGGCAGCGGCTCGTCCACTTTTTCGGGCGGCGGCGGCGGCAGTTCCGGCGGCGGCGGCGGTGGTGGCGGCCGAATTAGCTGCACGATTTGAACCTGCCGCGCCGGCTTGCCTATCTTGCCGGCCATCATGGTGCGCACGAACCATGAGAACCCAAGAATCAGCAGCACTCCGAACACAGCGCCGCCGAGGCGCGTCAAATAGCGTCGCTGCGTGCGCTTGTCGACCATGACGCACCGCTACTTGACGATACGTTGGGTCACTAACCCAAGCTGCGTGATTTCAAGACGCCCGACCACGTCGAGCACGTCGACGACGCGCTGATAGGGAATCGTCGAGTCCGCTTTGACAATCACCGGCAAATTCGGATTGGCCGTTTTGTACTGACGCAACAGACTCTCGAGCTCCGGCAAGCTCACCGGATAAGTGTCGAGATACATCGTTCCGTCGGCCGTAATCGTGATCGCCTTGGTTTGGGGCTTCGCAAGCGAGGGCGTGTCGCTCGCCTTCGGCAGGTTGACTTTGATCCCCTGGACCGATGCGGTCGTCATGATGATGAAAATCACCATCAGTACATAGGCCAGATCCAACATGGGAGTGATGTTGATGTCGTCGTAGACATCTTTCTCGCCGCTGTCGATTGATCCTGACACGGCCCGGGCCTCAGCTGTACTGTTCGGCGAGTCGGGTGACGAACTCGTCGACGAAGACGCGATTGTCGGCGCTGATCGACTTAATTCGAGTATTCAGCCAGTTGTAGCCGAACAGCGCGGGGATGGCGACGGATAGTCCCGCCACCGTCGCCGCCAACGCCGCTGCGGTACCCGGCGCGATCGCATTGACGTTGACGTCGCCCGAGAGCGCGATCGCCGCGAAGGTGATCATGACTCCGATGACGGTGCCGAGCAGCCCCAAGAACGGCCCGCCGGAGATCGCGATAGTCAGCAGCACCATTTGACTGGACAGGCTCTGCTGCAAGCGCGTCATCGACGCATCCATTGCCGCGCGAATGGCGTTGATCGATTGAGGCGAGAGGACGGCGACATGGGCTGCGCTGACAGTTTGTCCGGCGACGCGTTTTTGAGTTTCGCGAACACCATGGTGGTACAGCCGGTACAGGGTCGACGCACCGTATTTATTTTGGTCGCTGGTCATCAGAGCAGCCATCGTCGGGGCGTCATCCAATTCGTCATCGTCGTTTTCTGCGGGCTTGTCGAGCGCCGTGGCATCGCCGCTCAAGCGGCGGAAGTCTCTCAAAAACTTCGAGTTGGCCTTCTCGACCCGGCTCAGGAAAATCGCTTTGAGGACCATGATGATCAGCGCGACGACGAGCATGGCCATGCAGATGCCGATCACGACCCAGCCATCGATGGTGAGGTTCTTCGCAATGGTCACGAAATACGAGGTCTGGCTGCTGCCTTCGCGCTGACCGTCGGCGCCGTAAACCACGAGATTGGCGTCCATGCCCTGGCCGCGGGCGCTCGCCTTGATCCAATCCGCGCTGCGCGCGACCTTGGACACCTCGACCTCGTCAAGGTCGCCGGTCAGGAAGCGGGCATCATTGGCCGCACCGATCGTGAAGTTTCCGCCGACTTCGGTCAACGTCACCGGCGCGCTGCCGGCCGCGATACCGTCGACGAACAGGATCAGTTTGCCGTTGCCGGCCGTCAACGCCACGTGGTGCCACTGGCTCAATGTCAGATCGGACGATTGGGTTACCGTCACCGGCGCGCCATCCAGCGTTGCGCGGGCGACCATCCTGGATCCGTCGACCGCCAGCTCCAGCGATTTCCCCTGATCGCCGAGCGCGAATACCACCGCTTGCTGCGCCTGCTCGAGCCGCAGCCATGCAGACGCCGTAAATCCCTGGTTCGGAAGCAGCCGCAGCGAGGCGGTCGCGGGCACGGTGATACTTTCCTTGCCCGAGAACTTGGCGTCGCCGCCGATCAATCCAGCCGGGGAGAGAATCGCGGTCGACGCGCTGGGGTTGTTCTTGTACGCCGTCGAGTCCATCGGCGGCCCCGAGGCATCCGAAAACGACAGCACCAGGGACTGCGATGCATCATAGGTGCCTGGTACGTCGGCGGCGGAGGCCGCGCCGGAATTTCCGTAGTAGGCGTAAATCTTGTCGGTCTTCGAACCGCCCGTGATCTGCGGAGCGCGTACCCAAAGTAGTGCAATCTGATTTTGCGCGTCGTACTTCTCGAAATGGAACTTGAGCGGCGTTTTGTCGTCGCTTGCCACCAAGCGAAAATCAGACCCGTCGGGTTTGGTGTCGGTGAAGTAACTAAAATTGGCGAGCGACAGACGCACCAGCACCGGCACGTCCTGCGGCGTACCCGCGATATCAGCCCCGGCGGCAGTCAAATCGAAGCCGATTTCCTTGCGGTACTTCCAGTCGTTGTTCCACCAGGAGGCGGCAAGCGCAATTACCGGCACCAGAACCGCCGAGATTGCCAGGCACTTGGCGCTGCTTTTCATGCTTTTCTTGTATCCCGCAAATCGCGAAGAATATCCTTCGTCCATTCTGGCGGTGCTGCGTGATCCTTTTGTGACAGTCAATGAAGACGCAACTCTCCAAATCGGTTGGATATATTTCGATCGACGGGCGGCGCATCGAATTCGAGGTCGTTCCCTACGCCCTCAATTGGCGGGTTGATGCGTGCCCTGCCGCTTCAGGCATTCAATGTCGTCAGGCTTGCAATTCTCCTCGCCAAGACCTGTAACGAAAACATCAAGCCAACTGATGGCGGCGTCGGCGACCGGGGTGCCGCCCGAGGCCGCATTCGCGGCATTGAAATTCTCCGCCACGTTTGACGTTGCACCGGCGGTGGAGGAGGCACCGGCAAATGTAGCGCCCAAGCCGGTTACGGTTACCGGGACACCGACCGAAGTGCCGCTGACCGTGATGTTGCTCGCGCCCAGCACCGCCGTGGCGGCGATCGTCAAATTGCCCGCCACAATGCCGGCGTCATCTGCATTCACGACACCATGCGGCGCAAACAGGTACACGTTGCCCGGGCTGACGCCCGGCGTACCGCTGAGCGCCTGGATCCCGCTGCCGGCGATGGCAGCCCGCAGCGTTACATCAGGCTGCCCATTCGAGTCATAGACTATATTGAGCGCCGGCGCCGAGATCGCCGTCTTCGCGCCGCGGCCGGCATCGATATTGCCCTCGGTCGACCAGACCAGAATGTCGCCTCCGTCCGCCGCGAACACGCGCGACTGATTGACCTGAAAATCACTGTATGAAAACGCATCCACATCACCGGTGGTCTGCGCAACGATTCCCAGCTGATCAGGCGCCTTGTTGATGCCGAAGCTCGTCGGCGCCAGCGCCAGTCCCACGTTGATCTCGCCGCCGGGCGCGAGCAGGGTGATGTTACCTCCCTGCTCGGTATAGATGCGGCTGAAGTACAGATCGATGCTTCCGTCGTAACTATTGGTTTGCTTCAACGCCAAGTTGGGATTGGCGCCTGGAAACAGCGCGCTGATTGCCGCGAAAGCGCCCGAGTAATCGCCGTTGTTCAACGCAGCCTCCTGGCTCCCGTAGATGCGCAACAGGTCGATGAACAATTCCTCGACGAACGTGCGCTGCAATTGCGGCGTCATGGCGGCGAACTGCTGTTTCGCTTGAGCCGCCGTCAGGCCGCTAGTCCCGTCGACTGTCTGCACGAACGCAGTGATTGCACTGTCGAATTCATCCGAACCATCGATATACTTGCTGATGAACGCCCCATATTGCGCCGCGCCGACGCCGACGCCGGCCTGTACGCTGATGTTCGCCCCGGTCGCGGGTAGTACCGGATTCACCAGATTGGCGCGCGTGCTAACGCCTTCCGACGTGCCAAGATCGACATTGCGGCCGGCGCTCAATTGCAGCGCACCGGGCCCATCCACGACGATGCCATTGGTATCCGAAAAGAGTGTCCCGCCCATCGTGTATACCTGCGGGTAAATGATGTCCCGTCCAGCGGTCACCGATGTGACGTCGCCGGCGCTCAGGTTCTGCGCCACCAGATTGAGGTCCACCACATCGAGGCCGGCGAACACCTGCACCGGCTTGGCCGACCAGATGCCTTCGGCTGCGTTGTCGGTATTGGGCAGAAACTCCACGTCGCCATTCAGTGCGACGAGGCGTACCGGCGACAGTCCCGTTTGATCCTCGGACAGATGTACCGGCGTGGGGGCATGTTGATCGGGCAAAACCTGGGTCAGCGCAGCCAGCATATCGTCATATATTTGCAGGTTGGATTGCGGTGCATTCGGCGTGGGGAGCGCCGTGGGATCGGCATCGGAGAGGATCAATTGTCCCGCATTCCCAGAAGCGCCGACCGTCGCAATGATGTTCTGATTCGCGAATATCTGCAGGTTGCCGCTCGCCGACGGCGACAACACAATGGCGCGCAGGATGTCGACATTGCCGCTGAGCGCATACACGTTCAGCGTCGGCGGGAATAGATCAAGGGGTGCCAATGAACCTTCCCCGTTCGTGACATTCCCACCAAGGAACGAGCTTGAAACCTGCCCCTGGAAATCGGAATTGACATCATCGAGCAACACATCGCCACCGATCGCGGTGATATTGACCGACGAGGCCGCGCCGTAGGTGGAGAAATTGACACTATGGCCACCGAAGCCCTGCAAGGCGCCGCGGCTGAGCAGCGACGGATCAAGGACCTCGGCAAGCGCCAGGTTGCCCCGCGCTGTGACGGTGACAGTTGCGTCGCCCATTCCGATCACCGGGGCGAGACCCGTTCCGCCCGCAGCGGCAGAACCGGCGCCGACGTCGGCGCCGGCTTGCAAATTGGCGCTGCCGCGCCCCACATAGTAACTGCCCCCCAAGATCGAGCCGCCCGCGAGGACGTTAATATCGCCGCCGCCCTCGATCAGCACGGAATTATTGGCCAACGTGGTGCCACCCACCTGTACGCCGATCGAGGGAATGGACACCGACAAATCGCTGATATCGCCGCCTGCCGTTACCGACACGTTGCCGCCGGCCAAAGCGCCGATCCCTTGCTGGAAGCTGCGGAAACTCACCGTCCATGCCGTCGCTGAGCCGGTGGGGAAAGTGGCCGGGGAGCCGACGCTCCACAGCCAATCGTTGACGAATTGATTGGTCGGGGCGCCGATCACATCGCCTGCAGCCTGGATTTGAATGTTGCCGCCGTCGGTCGGGTAGGCCAAGCCTCGCAGCGAACCGGCGGTGCCGGGCAGTGTGATGCCGCTGCCGGCGACCCCGGCCGTATACAGCATCGACTGCTGACTGCCGAGCACGAAGTTTCCCGAGGCATTGACATCGATGAAGCCATCGCCGGTGCGCACCATGATCGGGGCGTACTCCGCATTCGGTGCGGTCGAAGTGCCGATCCCGCAGGCCGCGCCCGCACATGCAGCGATGGTCACATCAGCCGGGTTCGCCGCATCGATCGCCAGCGGATTCGCCGCAGCGAAGTCCGCGCCCGCAACGAGGCGGTAGGACCACGAATCTCCGGGCTGCGTTGGCAGCGTGAAGGCACCATTCCCCGAAGTCGCGGCAAAACCGTCCGACAAAGAAGCATTGAAGGTAATGCCGTTCTGCGCGCGCAGCGTCAAAACGCCGGGAACGTTGTCATTTGCGCCGAATCGCCAATTGTAAAGATTCCAGGGAGAGTCGAGCTCCAGCGTACCGGTGCCGTTGGATAGCACCGTCGCGTCGATTTCCACACCGGGCTCGACCACAAAAGCCGCGTTGGCGCTCTGTCCGAGCACCGATGTGATGGCGCTCGCATTGCCCATGAACGCAAGGGCATTGGCATATATGGGGTTCGATGGATCGGCGGCCACATCGGTCGCTGAAATCACCCCCGTGGTGTTTTGGTAGACGGAGAAACCTTCCAACGTTGTCCTGCTACTGCCCACAATCGAGCCCTGTAACGCAACGCCGCTGCCGCCACTGAGCAGTGCCGTCACCGTGGCGGCCGGCGCCCGCAGCAGCACCGTGCCTCCCGTGCCTGTGCCATTGGCGCCCTGACCGCCGCCGCTGACATTGATGCTCGATCCAGCATTGAGCAATAACTCACCCTCAGAGGTCTCCAATTGCACTGTGCCACCGTTTCCGCCTGCGAGAGTGGCCCGCGCGTCAATCGTGCCGTTGACGGTAAGATTGTCCGCCGCAGCAAGAGTGACGGAGCCGCCCTGTGTACCGGCGGCGTCAATGACACCATTGACGGTGATGTCACCTTGATCTGCTTCCAGCGAAACGCTGTTCGCGGTAATCGCGCTTCCGGCGGCGAGGATCAGATCGCCCGGGCCGCGCTGCCGCAGCGTCCATCCGCCGGAGAATCCACCGGATTTGAGCAACGAACTGAGTGCGCCGAAGTCGCCAAACCCCTGAGCGTCGATGCTGATGGACGCACCCATCCCCGCCCCGCCCTCGCCTTTCAATGTGCCGCCGACAATTATTGTCCCAGCGGGCGCGGACAGCGTCAGCGAGCCTGCCTGCCCGCCGCTGCCGGCGCCGACATTGATGGCGCTGCCGCCTGCAAGTTCGATGTTCCCCGCCGATGCGAGCGTCACCGAGCCTCCGGGACTTGCAACATTGACACCCTCATACTGTTGCACGATACCTGCGACATTGATCGAGCCTCCGGATTGCAGTACGAGGCTGCCGCCCGAGGCACCGCCCGTGGTCGTCAGAGCCACCCGGCCCGACGGCAACTCAATGGGCGTCGCCACGGTGATGCTCGATCCGGTAATGTCCAAAGATCCACCAAGGCTCGAGGCCGCCGCGAGCGTCGCAGGCTGTGTCGGCGCCAGCAGCGACACGGGGCCGGAGGCCGACAGCGTGAGCGTTACATCCGAACCCGTCGTGATTTGGGATGCCGTGACGGACAGACTACCGGCGGTACTCAAGCCCGCCGTAATCGACGGAGCCGTGCTCGCATCAGCCGGGCTCGAGCCGGTTGTGCCCGCTCCCGCGGCGCCCGAACTCGCGTTGTTCGAGACCTGCGCAGGCGTTGCATTGAGGCTGTCGCGAGCATTGAGTGCGAGCGAGCTGAATCCGCCGACGAGCATGAGGCCGCCTGCCATGTTGATATCGGACGCATTGATTACCAGTGCACCGGCGCCGGTACCCGCACCACCGGCCGTGCTGCCCTGCAAGTTGCTCAGCGAGAAAGTGTCGCCCGCGGACAAGGTCGCCACATCGGCGGCAGTTCCGAATCCCGACAGTCCAGGGGCGTCGATCGCGATATTTTTTGCGCTGGCGCTCACACTGCCGTAGATGTCTATGTTTGCATCGCTCTCCAGCAACAGACTGCGCAACCCTTGCGCTGCCAGCACGTTCGACCCGAGTACGGTTCCCGTGACGCCCACAGGTGCGGCGCCGAGAATGATGCTCGGCGACTGCACGGCCAGATCACCCCCGGCCAGGGACAGCGAGCCGCCCATCAGGACGTTGTTGGACGCTTCCAGATACAGGGCGCCGCCCGGCGCCGCGATCGATGAGCCGGGTGCGAGCGAGAGCACTCCGGCCGCACCCGTGACGCCGCTGCGCTCGACCGAACTCTGTATGCCGGCGCTGACGCTCAAGAACGCACCGTCACCCGACAAGGTATAGCTGCGCGCGCCTGGGGCTGTGCCGGCCGCGTTAATGGACGCGCCGCCGTCCAAATTGACTTGATCCAGAGCGGTCAAAAGCACCAGCGGAGCAGTCAGGCTGGCGCCGCTCCCAATCTCGATCGATTGTGCGGTGGTGGTGATGGCCCCGTCGGTATTCAATCCTCCGATCAGCAATGTTTGCGCATTGAGCGCGTTGAGACTGGATGCGCTCAGCAGAATCTGTCCCGGTTGGGCGACAGCGGAGTTTGGCGCCACCAGGATGTCGGCGCTGGAGATGTCGACCTCGGCGCCGAGGCCGCCGTTCGCGGCGGTCGTGCGCAATGTTCCGTTCAATGTCAACGAGTCGCTGGCAATGAGGGCGAGAACGCCGCTGTCCTGCGGTAGACGCGGGGCAGCGACGGCCGCGGTCGCTGCCTGGCTCGCGAAGAATTGATTGGCGCTGGTGATCGTGTACTGTGCCTGCTGCAGTACCACTGAGGCCGGCACGACATCGAAGCCGCTGGTTCTGGGGTCGCCGAATGAGGTTCCCGCCACCGTGTTGTAGCCGGCGATGATCGTGCCGCCGCCCAGGACCGGAAACGCCTGTCCGGGTTGAATGTCCTGATAACCCGATACCTGGGTCACCAGGTAGGCGCCCGGCAGCAGCGCGTAGCGCGACGGCAGCAATTGATACACGCCGGCCGGCAGACCCGGCATCCCCGATAGATACACCGCGTCGCCCACTTGCAACGTCGAGCCCGACGAAATGTTCGGGTCGTAGGGTGCCACGTTCGCATTGAGGCCCGGCAGGATGGCGAACTGATTGGGACGACCTCCCTGCGCGGAACTGTTGGACAGCACGTCGTTTGTCCCGCCGGTGCCGTTGATCCACTCATAGGCTTGCAGATCGCCTCCACCGGCTACATCGACCACGGCTCCGCTGTGCACACTGACCTGCGCACCCTGCAAGGTGATGCGCTGCGCGGGCGGCGCAATCCCGTCCGTTCCATAGACGACGCTGCTCCCATTCGGCAATGGATAGACCCACTCGATCCCGCCTTGCGTCGTGCCAAATGGTATCGTCAGCCCAGCGGCGGAAGTCGATGTCAGGCTGTTCTCGGTCAGCTCGATTGATTGTGCATCGATGTTGATCATGCCCAACGGCGCACGTAGAACACCGTTTTGGGTCACCGTGCCCGCGCTCAAGGTCACGCTCCCGCCCGCCGAAAGCAGGTCCGTATTGCCGCCGGCGCTGCCCTGAATCAAAATCGATCCGGCAGTCGGATCGACGATGCTGTTTGGGTCGGCTGAGATCACGAACCGCGACAAGGTCGAGGGATATACCTGTTGTGCCGTCAGCTCGAGATTGCCCGCGACATACAGCCCGCCATAGGGCGCTTGCGCGGTTACACTCGATGGATTCAACAGGCCGAGCAAGCGCAGGTCGCCGGTTGAGCTGAACTGGGCCGTTCCGATGCCTTCCAGCGCACTGGTCCCGTAAAGTTCGATGAACCCGCCGACGACATTCAAGGACCCCCCACCCGGGGTCGCTGCGGGTATGTCGTTATAGATTTGGTCCGTATTGCCGAATTCGATGTACGGAGAGCGGACGTTCGCGGTCGCACCGGGACTCACCGAGTAAGCCGCGGCATCCAGCGTGATCAATCGCCCGGCGCTCAAAGTCACGTTGCCGACGAAGGAGATGCTGCCGGGCAGCGCAGTCCCAACGCTGATCGGGAGTGATGCTGCCTTCAGGCTTACCGTGTCGAATCCGGCGGTTTCCAAGGCGCTCGCGGAAACATAGGCGAAGCCGGCTGCCGATTCGGGAACGGCGTCGCCCGGACCGACGACGATCGGGGGCTGCGTGGCGCTCACAATGACCTGCCGGGGATCGCTCGGAAACGGCACTGCGTCGGTGCCGCCGAAACTGAATGCGTAATCGTTGCGATTGCTGCCGTCCAGCGTCAAGCTGAAGCTGCCGCCCGCGGGCTGCGTAATGCCCGCTCCGGCAAGGCCGGCTGCGGCATTCAACGTACCGCCAAGCTCAATACCCTCCGCCGCCGTCAGCTGCAGTGCGCCGCCACCGGACGCAATCTGCGTAGGGTGTGCCCCGCCGCCGCCGACGCCGCTGACATCGATGATTCCCGAAGTGCCCGCCAGATCGATCAGTGATCCCGGCAACAGTTCGATATATCCGCGGTTCGCCGTCAGGTTCACGGTCCCGCCGCTCAAGACACTCCCGCTGCGCTGCTCAATGCCATTCAAATAGATCTGCGCCACACCGGAGACGTTGAGCACGCCTTGGCTGCCGAGCCAAATGGCCTGCGTCGCGTTGTATGAGGATTCGAGCAGGCTGGATCCCAGGCCGATCGATATCGAGCCGCCGGGCGCGCTCAAGGTGCCATCCACTATTACGCGCACATTCGAATTCAAAGAAATGTTGGCCAGGGGATCAGCCTGGATCAATGCGCCCGCACCCACAACCAGTGACGGGCTGGTGTCGGTCACCGTCAGCACGTCCGTTTGACCGAAATTTTCCGTCAGCGGAACGCTCTGCGACAGTGCCAGATTCACCGGCTGCCTCAGCTGCTCGGCAAGCACGGCCAGCGGCGCTAAGCCGATCAACGAACTCTGATCCGGCAACATCGAGTAGCGATTCGGCAGCAGCATGTTCTGCTGCTGCAAGGTCACCGTAGTACCGGCAGCAACGCTGAGTCCACCTTGATCGGCACTCAGCGAGTAAGAACTGAAGCCGCCCGAAGCCAGTTCGGCCGGGGACACCCACAAGGTCGCCGGGTTGCCGGCGCTGCAGTCGGCAGCGGCAATACAAATCCCACTGGTGGTCAGCGACAAACTCCCACCATCGAAGAGGCCATAGCCGCGAACGGTGGCCCCGAATTCGAGCCGCGGCTGCGCACCGGCGAGCGTTCCCGCCACGGTCCCCGCGCCGACGCTGATCGACCCCCCGACGCCGGCATTCAGTTTGCCCGCGCTGGTAATCTGAGCGCCGCCGGACACGTCGATGAGGCTCCCTGGGGCGAGCTGCACGCCCGGACTATAGGTAAATTCGTCGGACAAAGCGCTGAGGGAAATTGCGCCGCCATTGATGATGAGCGGCGCGGAATTGCCATTCGGGTACAGCAACGGATTGTCGTTGACCCATTCCCCGCGGGCCGTCAGCGCCGCCTGCGGGCCCAATATGAGAGCAAAGGCTGAAGAGGTGGGATCACCGGCCGCAGTCGGCTCGGCCATTGCGGTGATCGTTCCGCCCGGCACGTCGATCTTGCCCTCGATATCGATCAGGCCGGCGTAAACGGCAAAGCTACCGCCGGCGGGAAGCGCAATAGCCATATCGGCAGGCTGCAGGAATTTGCCGTTCGTGTAGATGCTGACGTTCCCAAACTCTTGTGCACCCAGAAGCTGCGGGCGCAGCACCGACGCCGTATAGCTCGCCGGCAGCGGATCGGTCAGCGGATTGAAAGCGCTGCCATCGGAATTTTGTAGCCCGGGCAGCACCAGATTGGAAGCCACGATGACATTGCCGGTGCCGAAGTCGGTTCCCGATGCTCCGGGACTGCCGATTACGAGCGTGGCCGCCTGCGGCACTTGGTCGTAAGCTCGATACAGGTCACCCGCGGGAACGCTCTGATCCGGCAATCGTTGGTACAGCCCCGCCACGGTGCCGGCCTGCACCGTGGCATCAAATATGAACTGCGGCGCCAAGAGACTCAGCGTGCCGGCGTCCTTGCCTTCCACGTACCCCGGCGCATAGGCCTCCGGTGTGGCTGCATACGTATTGGACACTCCCCATTTCGGGCTGCTCACCGTGGCGGTGTTGGCGATGCCGGTATACAGCACATCCGGATCAGCCGAACCGATGTCGACGATCTGGCCCGTGGCGGTGATCAATTTCGTGGTGTCGAGATAACCGGAGGTGTACTGGATTTTCCCGCCGGCCACATCCACGACGGAAGTCGGAGCCAAGACGATGTCCCCATGCGATTGAATCGCAATCGTTCCACCGGCCAGGTTGCGCTCGACGACGTTGTGGCCAATGGCGGCGATTTCACCGCTGATGTCCGCCAGCGGAGTCCCGGTTCGGATATCGACATACACCGTTTGACTTCGCAGCGGCCCATTCTGCTGCAGCGGACTATTCGCGAGCTCCGAACCGCGCAATTGCACCGGAATTACGTTGACGCTGACCGGTAGCACGATGCTGGCACCGGATACATCGAGTTCGGCGCCGGGCGCCAGATAAAACCGACTGCCCTCGGATTGGGATGGCGCTTCGTTCGGCGACTGCGCCGCGGTGATCTCGATCGTCCCGCTGGTCGCGCGCGCGACGCTGTCGGGAAGCATCTCGATGTCGTGGCCGGTCATCTTGATATCGGACTTGAGCTGCGGGACGCTGTCCACCGTCGTGGAGGGGTCGGAACTGTCGAGCGTGACCTCGGTGTCGCTGTGGGTCCCCAGCACCAACTGGCCGCCCGTGCCATCCTGCAGAGTACCGCTGACGCCGGCCACGCCCGATGCGGAAATGGTCCCGTGATCGCCCGCCTGCAAGCGGATGGTGCCGTTCTCGTTGATGCTGGTCGTGGCCGACACACGCCCTAGCTGATTGACCGCCAGCCCGGCCAGCGTGATGTTGCCGCGCTCGGCGATGATCTGCCCGACGAGCTGCTCGGGTGATGTGATCGCACTGTCGCCTGCATTGCCATTGGTCACGGTTCCGCCCGTGCCGCCGACCTCCACCAGCAGCCCGCGCAGGTTGGGGTCGCTGCTGCTCGCCAGATAAATCGTGCTGCCGGCCGCCAGCATGGTCTGGCCGCCGGGTGTGCTGATTGTCCCCTGGTTGCTGATCTGCGGGGCGAAAATCAGAATCTGGCCGCCCGCGCTGGTTTGCAGCGTCGCCCCGCCATTGATCGTCACCGCGCCGGACGTGCCGCTCGCGAAAGATTGAAAAGCCGCATCGCCGTTGGAGCCCGGCGCGGTCAAGCCGCCGGTAACCGCCGTGGGATTGATATTCAATGTCGAGGCGACGAGCCCACCGACGCTGACCTGCGCGCCGGCGCCAAAAATGATGCCGTTCTGATTGATTAGAAACACACGGCCGTTGGCATTGAGCGCGCCGAAAATTTGACTGGCGTTGGCGTCATTGATTTGATTGAGTGCGACGGCGGTGGCGCTTGGCTGAACGAATTGGACGGTACCATCGGCTGAAATGTTGAAGCTCTGCCAATTCAGCGTCGCGCTGTTGCTGGTTTGATTCACCGTGAGCTTGGAACCCGCCCGCACCGCCGTCGCCTGTCCGGCGCTGACGAATCCGGTGGAACCGAAGGCGCCGTTGCCGCACACGCTGGCCGACACACAGGGCTGCGGCAAAGTCGCCGCCTGCGCGACCGGCAAGGCGGCCTGCAACAAGATCGCGATTGCCGCAGCCCCGGCCGTCCCGGATGTCTCGCCCATGGTTGTGTTCCTCACGATCAAAATCCGTATCGCAATAAGAAATCGATGCGTGACTTGTCCTTCAGCGTGCGTACTCCGTTGCGCTCGGGCACGGCATAGTCGACCGTGCCCGTCACACCGTGTGAGTTCTCCAGCCGCAAGCCGACGCCGGTGCTCCATAGCTCGACGTTTTCACGTTGTGCCGGCAACGGATTGACCAGTGTGGCCACCCCGCCATCCACGAAGATGAATCCATATAGCGGGCTCAAGAAAGAGCCGACATGCGGACCCAGGGCTGGGCTATGCAGCTCCACGGTGCCCGCAAAGCCTGAATCCCCCAGCGCTTCGGCTTCCAGATAGCCGCGCACGGTATCGGCGCCGCCCAACGAGTATTGCTCGTTGTTGACCAGCGGGCTGTCGGCCCATTGCGCGCTGAGCCGCTGCGTCAATCCGAACCCACCCGGCAATTTCTCACTACCGTTGAATCCGAGCCGCACGTAGAAATAGTCTGCATTGGCGTTGTAGCGGGCATTCGCGAATTCATCGACGCTGTTCACGGCGCCGCGGACACCGAAATTGACCCCGACCGACAGCGAGTAGAACTGCGCATTCGGCCACCAGTTACCCGAATAGACCGCCGACCAATCGACGTATTTGACCTGTGCGTTGACCGCCGCGGCGCCGGTGCTGCCCGGTGCGTTCGGCAGCACCGATGTCAGTACGTTCTTGTAATCGGCGCCGGCGTTGAAGGTCTGTGAAGTTGTCGCGCTGCTTTGCAGCGGCTGAATCCAGTGGGCTCCGTAGATCGACCCCTTGCCGAGAACGCCCAAAGTTCCCAGGGCCAGCACGTCGCTGCTGGTATGGGTGTACGACAACGCAGCTTGTGCGCCGTCCGAACCTACATGGCCGAGATAGTTGGCCATGATGACCTCGGCGTCGCTCGGTTTTGCGGGCGCCGTTTGATATTGCACGCCGACGCTGTCCTGGCGCTGCCACAGATTGTCGTAGCTCAACGCCGCCGTAGCGCGATTGGGTGTTGTGTCGGCCGTATGACGATCGTCATACTGGAGCGACCCATGCAATGGCAATGTATCCTTCACGGCCAAATCGACGTCGACCGTGCCGGGTTCCGAACCGGCCTTCAACACCGGGGTCGTCGATCGGTCGGCGGTGCGGCGATTGAGAGCGGCAAGTTCCTGCTGCAATTCGGGGAGATTCGGCGTTTCACCGATTTTCAGTGCCGGCAGCGCCGCGAGTATTTGCCGATCTGAAAAATAGCGATCTCCGCGCACATGTACTTGCTGCAACTTCCCTTCCGTCACTTTCAGGCGAACGATGCCGTCCGCCACCTCTTGTTCGGGAATGTCGACGTAAATGGCGCCGTAGCCCGCCGCCTTGTAGGCCTTTTCGAGCGCGTCCGCCGCCTGTTTGACGGTATCGATGGTGCGGGCCGGGCCGAGAAACGGATAAACGGTACGCTCGATCACCGTAGGCGGCAGGACATGATTGCCAAGCACCCGAAATTCATCGATGTCGAACGTATTCTGCACAGCCGCCGCCGCGCTAGGCTCGGCGGCACGGGCCGTGCGCGGCCACCAGAAGCTGGTAACGAGTGCGGCAGTCACAGCGATAGGCCATGTCGCAATCCCCGGTTTCTGAAGCATGCGACCTGGACTCGTGTGAAGCCGGACCTGAATAACAAACGGCGAGCCACCGGTCGTTTGACCGGTGGCTCGCCTGAGCCTGCGCTCATCCTAGCTAGTGAAGACTACAATGATGTTAATTGTTGACGTTACCCGTTCCCAGAAGGACCGACTCGAGCGGCGCCGTTGTCAGATCCGTCGAATCGAATACCGGTTGATCGCAGTTGTTGATCGATCCGCTCGCGGTCTTGGTAAACGCGGCTGTCGGATTGGTCGCGGCAGTGCTATGAGTTGCAGGCAAGGTCGGCGGGTTCGTGCTTGCATACCCACCATTCCCCGCCGGCGACTGGTCACCCGTTACCCCCCACGGATTGCTGGAGTAATTCGTGTTGCTGTCCGCGGTCCAGAGCGGATGCCCGATCTTGGATCGGATGGCGGTAAAGGCCGTCGCGGCAGATCCCAGGGGGGCGCCCGTCTTGCCGGCCTTGATTTGATACGCATTGCCGGTGCTGAAGTACGGATAGAAACCGTTCTGCAGGTTGGCGAGCTGCGGTAAAACGCCATCGACGGCGACCATGCGGAATGAGTCACCGGCGCCGCTCAAATTGGCCGCCGTGATTTCGGTGTTGAGCATCCCGATCGCATATTGGTTGCCCACGGTCGTGATCGACGAGGTCGTCGCGTAGAAACCGGTCAGCTTGATGCCGCCGACTTGGAAAGCCTGCAGACAAGTCCGCATCGCGCCGGCGCTTGCATTCGCCCAAACGGTCGCACCGTCTTCGCCGGGTATGCTCAGGCTGGTCTTGCTGCAACGCTCGCCGACGAAGTAGGATTCAAACGAGGCTTCCGTGCCCGAGCCGAAATCGCGGCGGCAAATGTAAATTTGCGGGTCGGTGGTATTGCTCAAACCCAACTGAACGTCCGCCTGAATTTGCTGGCTGTAAATGCTGGCCAGCTGCTGCTTGGACAGGGAAGGCGCGCAGGAGGGTGAATCCTTGCCGAGAAAGCTCGTACCGGTTACGGGCACGCCATATTGCGTGTAGGTAGCAGGGCAAGTCGCGGTCAAACCTTGGGCGGTTTGCAGGTCATAGTACAATTTCTTGGTGACCGGCACGCCCCACACTTGATCCAGCGTCGGAAATGCCGTCAGATCGCTGCTCGTTAGCGCGGCGCTTATCGCCTGGCCACCCGCGGTCAAGAGAATGGCGGCCTCCACGTCGGCAAAGCCGCCGATCGGGGTGCCGGCAACGACCGCGGTCGATGCGCAGGACGGATGCGTGACATACTGGCCGAAATCGCCCGTCGCAGCGGTGGTTGTCGCGGTACCGCAGGTCGCATCAGTGATGACGGTGGGATCGATAAAGACGGTGCCGGCGGTCCCGCCTTGCGCGACGTTGATCAGCGGCTGTACGCCGTTGGCGGAACCGACCTGGGATTCCTTGAAAATTGCCAACGGGGTGCCAGAGGTGAGGCCGCTGGCGGCTGTGGCGCTGCAATAGATCAATTTCTCGACGGAGCCGATGAGATAGATATCCGTCGTGCCGGATTGGCACATGCCGGGTTGGGTCGCGTTGACTTGAACGGCGGCGTTGGTCAGCGTGCCGTCAAGCGCCGTGGAGCCGCTGATATAGACGTTGACATTGGTGGACGCGTTCGCGTGATAAGTGCTGATGTCGAGCGCATTGGCGGAGCCGGCGGCGGTGCCGGCGATCGCTGCCGCAACGGCGTAACGAACTGTATTGTTGAGCATTGACATAGTCGCTTCCTGATAGAGAGAAATAAAGGTTGGTCGAGTAGCCCGCTCAGACCGCGGCTGCGCGACGGCGACGGCCGACGCCGATCAGGCCCATCAAGCCGCTGCCCAGGAGCCACACGGCTGCAGGTAGCGGTACCGGAGCGGCTTCGGCGACGATGTTATAAGTCAGCTGGCCGGCGCTCGACAGGAACCAGAACCCGGCGTACGTGGTCGTCACCGCTGTGCCGTGCGGAACTCCGCCGCTGGTGCCGGTTGCCGCTGTATTGGCCAGTACGTTGTAGAACGCGCCCGCGCTGCCGACGGCAATACTGCTGATGCCGCCGTTGTTCCAGGTGCCGGAGGTCGACGGCGCGCCCAGGGCCGCAATCGTGGTGCTGCCATTTGAGTCAAAGAACGTGCCGGTCGCGCCGGTCTGACCGCTCCAATTGGCAATTTCTTCCTGGATATTCTGAACGACCGTGGTCGTTCCGGCTTTGGTGATCGACGACGGATTTCCGCCGGAGGTGATCGCCAGGCCCTCGATGGAGGTGATACCGGTCTGCAGAGTCGTCGCGGCGGCTACCACCACGTAGTTGTTGAATGCACCCGCGGTGTTATTCGCGATCGTGCCGAAATTCAGCTGCTCGACACTGCCCGTGCCGGTCGAGGGGTTGGTCGCCGCGGTCCACGCCGGACCCGACGCCGTGTTCAAATTGCCGAGATTGGCGCCCGCGATGTCGGTATACGCATAGCTCAGGTTGACGAGCTCGGTGGCGCCGGTGGTGGCGTTCCACGCTTCAAGGAATAGCCCGTCGTTCGAGGGCACCGCGCTACCCTGGGCGGGCGGAACCAGCTGGGCATGCGCCGACACGGAAATCAGTGCGAGACTGACCGCGGCGACGAGAGGATTGATGGAAAGTTTCATAATCGATGGTCTCCCAATGGTTTGACAATTCAAGAAGGCTGAAAGAAACCGCGCCGCCGACTCCAGATCTTCAGCTTGCACACGGCCTCGGAGCCGCAGCTAGCGCGCGCCACTGGACGCTCACTTCGATCCTTGCAGCGGGATCGGGGGGCAGAATGCACATCGGGAATGTCACGGGTGTGATCTAAGTGTGAATATTGGACAACACGGACTGTGCACTGCTGCTCAATCCGAGCAATGAGGGGCGGCGGCTGGTAAAAATAGCTGGCCGTTGCCAGAGCCGGGGTGGGCACCCGTCTCGGGCGCCACCGCCTTCAGGGCTGTCGCATGTTTGTAGCAGTCACGCCTTAGGCTTGCGCCGAATCCGCTTTTCCTTCGCAAACGTCCGGGGTACCTCAACGATGGTCAATCGACTAATTTCCGGCTCTAAGAAACCCGCTTGGGCGACCGGAGTCGCGTTGGGGCTGGGCCTCGCCTGCGCCGCACACGCCGCGAATGCAAGCTCGCCCAGCGACCAGAACATCATTGGAATCATCGGATCTGAGCGGCTCGCCGAGCCCGAGGTAATTGCCGCCGATAAATTGGAGTTCGACCGGCTGCAAGACGATTACGAGCTGGGCCGACGCGAACTGGAGTTGAAATACGCCAAAATGCGCCACGATTTGGTGCAACGGCAACTGGACCAGCGACTCGATCGGGCAGCCCTGGAACTGGAGGCCAAAGCCCGGGGCGTCGCGACGGATGAAGTGCTCGCGGGCCTCAAAGCTGCTGCCCCGACGGAAGACGAGGTGCGCGCGTTCTACGATGCACATGCGGACCGGATCAAACAGCCCTACGGGGAAGTCGCCTCAAAAGCCCGTCAATACATCACGAACCAACGCAATCAGGAGGCCACCCGCAGTTTTTACGATGATCTGCGCGCCAAACATGGCATCAGCTCATTACTGCCGCCCTATCGCGTGTCCGTCGCGGCGACGGGCCCCGCGCGTGGTGGGAATACAGCTGCAGTGACCATCGTTGAATTCGGTGATTTCGAGTGTCCCTACTGCAAGGCGGCGGAATCCTCGCTGCGCAGCGTACTGGCGCGGTACCCGCGAGAGGTGCGCGTGGTGTTCCGCAATCTGCCTTTGACTCAGATACATCCAAATGCGCAAATCGCGGCCGAAGCGGCAATCTGCGCCGACCGCCAGGGAAAGTTTTGGGAAATGCATGATGCGATGTACGACGATCAAAGCGCACTGAGTTTGGATGCGCTCAAGAGCGCCGCGACGCGACTGGGTCTTGACGCCGATCGCTTCTCGGCCTGCCTTGCCGACGGCTCGACCAGCCGATCGCTTGACCTGGATGCCAAGGCAGCGCGGGAGCTTGGACTGACCGGGACGCCGTATTTCTTCGTCAATGGTCGGCCGATCGATGGTGATGTGCCCGTCGAGAAGTTCGAAAGCCTCATCCGGGACGAACTGCGGCGGGCGCCGCACGATCGAAGCTAGACGTCGGGCGACGGCTTACCGGCTTGAACCATCAAGGCTCGTTGACGCTTGTGCAGGCGTGGCAGCAGGCGGCTGCCGCATACGTTCATGGCGACTGGGGCAAAGCCGAGCACTTATGCAGATCCATGCTGCGTGCCGAACCGCTGCATTTCGATGCGCTGAGCTTGCTGGGAGCCATCGCCGCCCAAACGCGGCGCGCACAAGAAGCATCGGACTTGTTGGCGCGCGCCATAGTCGCGAGACCGCGTGACTCCACGGCACACAACAACTATGGCATAGCGCTCAAAAATCTAGGGCGCCTTGATGCCGCGCTCCTCAGCTACAAGCGTGCGCTCGAGCTCGACCCGACGCTCGCCGATGCTTACTACAACCAAGGCAACGCGCAGAAAGAACTGAAACGCCACGCCGATGCGCTGGTCAGCTACGAGTGCGCACTCAAAATCAAACCGGACTACGTCGAAGCTCATCTCAATCGCGGAATCGCTTTGCAAGCGCTCGAGCGTACCGATGCCGCACTCGCGAGCTTTGAGCGGGCCCTCAAGTTCAGACCGGATTATGCCGAGGCGCTCTACAACCGGGGTGTCGCGCTGTTGGCGCTCGGACGTACTCACGACGCGCTCGACAGCTACGAGCGCGCACTCAAGATCCGGCCGGGATATGCCGAGGCCCACAACAACCGGGGCAATGCACTCAAGGAGCTCAAGCGCCTCGATGCCGCGCTCGACAGCTACGACCTGGCGATCGAGGTCAAGCCTGACTATGCGGAAGCCTACAACAATCGGGGCGTTGTGCTGCAGGAGCTGCGGAGCTTTGACGCTGCGCTCTCGAGCTACGAGCGTGCGCTCGAGATCAAGCCGAACTATGCAGGCGCCTGCATCAACCACGGCAATGCACTCACCGACCTCTGGCGGTTCGAGGACGCCCTGATCAGCTACGAGCGTGCGCTCGAGATCAAGCCGGACTATGCCGAGGCGCACAACAATCGGGGCAATGCGCTCAAACAGCTCAAGCGTATTGTCGACGCGCTTGACAGTTTCGAGCGTGCGTTAAAGATAAACCCGGACTACGCCGCCGCGCACTTCAATGTTGGCAACGTTTTGGCAGAGCTCAAGCGCTTGGATGAGGCGCTGCTGAGCTATGATCGGGCGACCGGCATCAAGCCGGATTATGCGGACGCCTACTTCAACCGTGGCAATGTACTGCAAGAGATGTGCCGCTTGGACGACGCACTCGAGAGTTACGGGCGTGCGTTACAGATAAAGCCCGACTTGGAATCGTTGTACGGCACCTGGCTGCACACACGGATGCGGCTTTGCGAATGGAGCAATTTAAGCACGCATATCGACAGTCTTGCCGCCCAGGTCGGGCGTGCACAGAGAATTACGCCACCTTTCCCGGTCCTCACTTTGGTGGACTCTTTGCCATTGCAGCATCAGGCAGCGCGTATTTGGGCAAGCGACAGGAATTCCGTCAGCCACTTGCCTGCCCGAATCGACAGACGCGATCGACGCCAAAAGATTCGAGTGGCTTATTTCTCTGCCGACTTCCACAACCACGCGACCACCCATTTGATGGCCGAGTTATTCGAGAGGCATGATCGGGGGAGAATTGAGCTGGCGGCATTGTCTTTTGGACCTGACATCCGCGATGAAATGCGGGCGCGTCTGTCGGCCGCGTTCGATCAATTTTTGGATGTGAGCGCGAAATCGGACAGGGAAATCGCAGCGCTGTCGCGGGAACTGGCAATAGACATAGCGGTGGACTTGAAGGGATTCACCCAGGACGAGCGGCACCGGATATTTTCCTACCGGGCCGCACCCATCCAAGTCAGCTACTTGGGTTATCCCGGCACGACGGCCGCGCAGTGCATTGACTACATCGTCGCGGATCGGACGATAATTCCAGCAGAGAGTCGACCACAATATTCCGAAAAGGTGGTCTATCTCCCTAACAGCTATCAGGTCAATGATCGTCAGCGGAAGATCGCGGACAGGGAGTTTTCGCGTGCCGAACTCGGACTGCCGTCGGCAGGGTTCGTATTCTGCTGCTTCAACAACGCCTACAAAATCACTCCCGACACGTTCGATGGCTGGATGCGCATACTGAGGCGAGTCGACGGCAGCGTTCTCTGGCTGTTGGAAGACAATCGGACCGCGTCGAACAATCTGCGCCGTGAGGCCGAGGCCCGTGGGGTGGCTGCGACGAGGCTGATATTCGCGCCGCGCATTACCCCTGCCGAGCATCTGGCGCGACATCGCGCGGCCGATCTGTTCATCGATACGCTGCCCTGCAATGCTCACACCACTGCAAGCGACGCGCTCTGGGCGGGCTTGCCGGTACTAACTCGGATCGGAGAATCCCTTGCGGCGCGAGTGGCCGCCAGTCTGCTCAACGCCGTCGGCTTACCCGAGCTAATCACCACGACCCAGGAGCAGTATGAAACGCTGGCGATTGACCTCGCCGCCAACCCCCGGCGGCTCGCCACCATCGCCGAGAAGCTGCAGCGCAACCGCTTGACCGCGCCGTTGTTCGATACTGACCTCTTTGCCCGGCACCTCGAGGATGCCTACATGCAAATGTACGAGCGCCACCAAGCGGGCTTGAGCCCCGCCGAAATCTACGTCGCGGGATGATGCTCCGCCGAGGTCCGCGTCCCCATGCGCACGATCAGGAGCACGGCAAGGAATCCCAGGACATTCAGCCCGATGCCGCCTCCGCCCCCGGACTTGGCCGTCGCCGGCGTCACGGTGACAGTAACGCTCTGCGAGGCCGATCCCCCTGGTCCGGTACACGTCAACGTGTAAGCCGTGGTTGCGGAGACGGCCACTGATGTGCTGCCGGAACCCGTCGTTTCGCTTCCCGTGAATGTTCCGCCGCTGGCAGTGCAAGACGTAGCGTTGGTGGTCTTCCAGGACAGGGTCGTTGCCCCGCCCGCGGCCACGGAGGTCGGCGAGGCCGTAAGGGTGACCGTCGGCGGTGCATCGACGATCTGGATGCCATACAACCCATATTGTTGATTGACGGCAGGGATGGCCACGATGGTGAATTGGTAGTTGCCGGGGGTTGCCGTGATCGGGAATGTACCCGCGCCGTAAACACTGCCGAGCACGGTGCCGGCGCTCGTACCGATCAGCGCCAGATTTTGAAATTGCGCGGGGAACATGAGATCGTTCAGTGAGACGTTGAAGGTGCCCGAGATTCCCAAGTTGATGGCCTGCGACGTGAATCCCCCCGGCGTGGTCATCACCAGCTGAAGATGATCGAACTCGAGCTGCGGACTGGCGCCGCTGGTTTGCACATTCACATCGACCAGTCCGTTGCCGTTGGCCGACGGCGTCGCATCGACCAGCAGCACGACCGAACCCGCCGCCGCCGTAAACTGCAGCGATCCGACCGAGATCGCTTGCTTGAGGACGGCGCCGTTTTGAGCCACGGCGAACTGCACCGCGGTCAACGCGGCGGGAAACTCGAAGTCGTTGGCCGTGGCCTGATAGACGCCGGCAACTAGGGCCTGCGAGA
>Ga0210398_10000586_pt1 | contig 40915 bp, 38 predicted proteins | sample IncBWC4OmetaG_FD_161047 | JGI IMG/M metagenome (GOLD analysis project Ga0210398, IMG submission 161047) | Forest soil microbial communities from Barre Woods Harvard Forest LTER site, Petersham, Massachusetts, United States - Inc-BW-C-4-O | ecosystem: Environmental > Terrestrial > Soil >... | reverse complement strand
AATGCACAACTTCGGCAGTAAAAAAATAAGAGTTCCGAGGTGATGCGGGGTCCATTCGTCTCGGCCAGTAGCTCGCTTTTAGACCCTCGCTTGACCTGCGACGCAGGATCCCTTGCGGGACACCGTGTGCGATCTTCGCTCGGGCTCCGGGCTTACCGCCAACCGGAAAAACCTACCCAACGCCTCGGAACTCTATCCTGCCTTCGACATTTCTTCTGGTTCTCCTCGACCAGCGCTTTGCTATAGACCCTTGCTTGCCCTCCCTGCTTCATTCTCATGAAGAGGGTGACTGCGCTTGAGTCCCGGACGCCGCACCAACCGGAAAAACTTTAGAAGTTGTCAAAGAACGATTATGTTTCTACTCCTTCTAGGAGTGGAGTCAACAAAAAGTTTGCCGTTGTAAGCGGCGTATTTTCAGCCGAGTGCACGCCGTCCACAGGCGGGTGACCGGATTTGGTGCAGTGGACTCGGTTCCTTCCGGAAGGGGCAATTCAGACAAGGCTTTTCGCGGTCGGGGACTCGCGAGCATGCAACGGGGGAGATCTCGCCCCCGTCTCCCGCCTTGTGAAAATTACGCAGAACCTAGGCCGGACAAGGGGTTCCAAGAGTTCGTCGCACTGGGTAGCTAGCTGATTTCGACGCCTTCGTCCATCAGTTGCTTATCAGCCTCGTCGCAGCCGGTGAGTTCAAATGAGTGGGTGATCGCCGCCTTTCCCTTTTCCACGCTGGTGATGACGTAGGAGCAGCCAAACCAGTGGGCTTCAGCCAGGTCGGTCTGCGACCAACGGGCGGGATGGTCGGGATGGGAGTGGTAGAAGCCGACAATGTCTTCGCCGCGCTCGCGGCCTTCACGCTGGATGCGCACCAGCTCGCGCGGATCGATGTGGTAGCGGGTTTCAGGCGAGTCAGTGCGGGTGTTGCCGCAGCGCGCGGTTGAGGTTACGACGCGGCTGCCATCGTCCTCCGCGCGACCGAGCAGCACGCCGCAGCATTCATACGGGTAGGTTTCTTCGCCATGCCGGCGAAGGGCTTCGCGCTCTTTTGAGGGAATCTTTAGCATAAACGGAATGCAGAAGTACGAGCTCGGAATCGAGAGGGGAATCATCTAACTTCTGGTCGATCATCCCTCCGTCCAGAATCTCTCGCTCAAATATTTGTCGCCGGAGTCACAGAGGATCGTGACGACGACTGCCAGTTGCTCTTTTCTCAGTTGGAGCTGTTGGGAAATTGCCAGACTACCGGCGATGCCGGCGGCGGCAGAGATTCCGAGAAGCAATCCGTTTTCCCGAGCCATGCGACGGGCCATGGCGTAAGCGTCTTCGGTTGCGATCTCGAGGTTGTCATCCGCCAGCTTCGGATCATAAATCCTGGGCACGATGGCGGTGGCCATGTGCTTGGCGCCTTCTATGCCGTGAAAAGCCGAGTCGGGCTGCAGCGAGATGCAGCGGATGGCGGGATTAAGCTCTTTCAGGCGGCGGGCTGTGCCCATGAACGTGCCGCTGGTGCCGAGCATGCTCACAAAGTGAGTGATACGTCCTTCCGTCTGTTGCCAGATTTCGTTGGCCGTGCCGTGATAATGCGCCAGCCAGTTGGCGTCGTTGGAGTATTGATCAGCATAGAAGTACAAATCGGGACGCTCTGCGGCCAGCGCGCGCGCCATGCGAATGGCGCCGTCCGATCCATCGCCGGGATCGGTGTAGAGAATGTTCGCACCGTAGGCGTTCAGGATCTTCTTGCGCTCGGCGGAGACATTACCCGGCATGCACAGCGTGACCGGAAATCCCTCAGCGGCGCCCAGCATGGCATAAGCAATGCCGGTGTTGCCGCTGGTGGCGTCGAGCAAAATCTTGCCGGGTGCGAACTGGCCGCTACGCCGGCCTTCGGCAACGATGTTGGAAGCGGCGCGATCTTTCACCGAGCCGCCGGGATTGTGCCATTCGGCCTTGCCCAAAAGTGTCACGCCCGGCAGATTCGTGGTGAGCCGGTCAAAGCGCAACAGGGGAGTGTTGCCGATGCGCTCGAGTAAACTCTGCCCGGGAAGCGCGATTTCGGGGTCGGGGGCCTGATATGCCGGAAACGTCGCTGCCCACTCGGTAGAACCCTGACCCATAACTGAACCATTCCCCCGTGACTATCGTAATATGCAAGAACGACGGAAACACGCTATGTAGTATGTTGTCCTTAGATGATTCGAATTGCAAGTCGATGCAGCGGTAAATACCTACGCAGCAATTTGCGCGGAGCTGCATCCAAACCAAACGGTGGAAGCGGGGATAATGTCCAAAGCGATTGAAGCACGAAGCTACGAGGAAGCACTGGCCTGGTTGCGCGACCACGGTTTCGATGTAACCGAAGCGCCAGGAACCAACGGGCGGGTGTTCCTCAGGAAATACAATGTGTCGGCCGCCATTCAGAAGACGCCCGAAGATGGTGTGCAGATTTTTGCCCATCCCGGTTACCTGATCGGCAGCGAGATCTCGAAGTTGGTCAACCGTGGTTACCAGCAATTTCTGAAGAACTCGAAGACCGAGGTACCAGCGACCGCCGACCATCTGAAAGCCCTGCAGATGTTTGCCGAAGAGCTCAAGGTTGGGCTTGGGCTGCCGAGTCTTTACAACGAGTCGCTGGGGACGGTCAGCGACTCCTACCATTACGATCGGCTTAAGGACGACGATAAAGCGCCTGCGGATCGGCCGAAGCGCCCCTGGGAAGTTGCCGGAAAAGCGGTCGCAGGCAAGGCCGTTGCGGCCAAGAAGGGCCGCGCGTAAGTCTTGCGTCGGTTCGGGTCTAAAATCCTCCCCTTCAACCTTGCCTCGTGCGAAACTGGTGCGCTCTGGTTCGCCAGAGGTGGAGGCTTCGATGCGCATCATCCGCTTCGTCCAATTCTTCATTTTCCTTTCTGCCATGATGGTGTTCGCGGCCGCTGGCCGGTCCCAGGCACAGACCGCGACCGGCGCGAACGGCGACCGAAGATCTGAAGTCGAGCATGTGTTGCGCTTGCAGCAAGCGGCCTGGAACCGGCACGATCTCGAAGGCTTCATGGCGGGCTACTGGAATTCTCCGGAGCTGACATTCTTCTCTGGCGCCAAGGAGAATCAGGGATGGCAGGCCACGATTGAGCGTTACCGCGGGGTGTATGCGAGTCCGGGACACGAGATGGGGAAGCTGGAGTTCTCCGGTTTGCGCATTGAGATGCTGGGCGCAGATGCGGCCTTCGCGCGCGGCTCGTGGCAGTTGACCATGTCCGACGGGAAGACACCGCACGGGCTCTTTACGCTGGTGTTCCGCAAGTTCCCCGAAGGCTGGAAGATTGTGCACGACCACACTTCGGCAGCGGAGTGAAAAGATAGAGATGTCGCCCCCCCGTCATCTAAAGTCTGTTTCGCCACAAGCCGTTTCTCCGTTATTTCTGGCCTCGGAACTTTTCCGAGTTTTCCTGGCAGATCGCCGCAGTGGCGGTGGGCCGGCAGGTCTAGGCGCTGTCGAGCAACTGAACCGCAGCCCTCCCGGCGCAGGGTAGCTTTGCCGGGTTGGCTGAACCTCCAGGAATTTTTCTGGCGGTGGCTGGGTCTGGCACGCCTGCCGCGTTTGAAAGTCCGGCCGCAGCGGCTCGCTTGGCCGGCGTAGTGCCGGATGGAATGCCGCAGAAAGGCAGGGCGGTTTCCAGCCGCGCATGGCAAGTGGTGATGATCTGCGCTTCCCCGCTGGGCGGAGTGGGGAACCGTTTTAGTGGCACTTATCGGGAATGAAGTTGTTTCCCACCCGGCGCGAGGTTGAGCGGCTGGAATAGCCTGAATCAACCGTAGGCAAAGCTGAACCTCCGCTGTGGTGGCTGGCGGGCGACGGCACTCACTTTCTGGGGCGGACCTGAACGCGGGTACCTTCTGGGAGTTTGCCCTTCGTTAGTTCCACCACGCCGTTGCGCATGACGCCTTCGAATTCCTGCGCGGGGTTGCTTCCGGTGCTCGCGGGCGCGGGTGCTCGCGCCGTACTTTGGCCCATGCCTCGGTCCATGGCTTCATTCGCCAGGCGGTCGGCTTCGGTGTTTTGTTCGCGGAGGGCGTGGCCGATCGAGAACCAGTCGAGGTGGGCGATCAATTCCTGGGCGCGGCCGTGAAGATCCCGAAGGGTTGCGTTCTTGACTTTGTAGATGCCTTTGATCTGGCGGACCAGCAATTCGGAATCGCTGATCAGCTTGAGGGCCTTCGGACCATGCTGGAGAGCGTATTCGAGAGCTGCGATGAGGCCTTGATACTCGGCGAAATTGTTGGTCTGGTGACCGAGGTACTCGCTAAGATGGGCGACTTTGTGGCCAGACTCATCCTGGATGACAACGCCGAAGCCGGCGGGACCGGGGTTACCACGGGCGCCGCCATCGCTGTGGGCGATCAGGTAGTGCTCGGGAGAACTCTGGTGGGGGGAACTCTCCCCCTGGGGAAAAAGAGAATTGTTGGCGCTGCTGCGTGAGTAGGGCATGCGAACGAGTTTACAACGCTCGGACCAGGCGAGATGGTATCAGCGGCCAGCGGCCAGGCGGGTTGCCAGGCGCGAGGGGAGATGGGCGGCAAAGATACGGTCTTGCGCGGCTTTCAGATTATAGGGCGTTCGGTGAAAGTGGACGACGTGAGCGTCGGTGTCGAACAGGGCGAAGGCGGCGCGCCAGTCTCCGTCGCGAGGCTGTCCGACAGAGCCGGGATTGATCATGTAACGGGTGGCGGATTTCATTTGCAGGGAAACGGACTCGGCTTTGCCTACTGTGCGATATTCGGGACGGAAACCGTCGGCGCTGGAACCGTTGGCAAAGAATCCGCCTTGCAGGTGAGTGTGGCCGAAGAACGTGATGGGGAGGGCGATGGAGATGAGCGGGACCAGCGCATCGCCGATCGAAACCACGTAGGCGTCTTCATCCTCGGGGGAGCCGTGCACCAGTTGCACGTGGGGAAAATCCTCCAGGGGACGCGGGCCTTGCGGCAAAGAACGCAGCCATTCAAGATGTTCGGGCGTGAGTTGATCCCGGGTCCAGACGGCAGCCGCCGCGGCCATGGGATTGAAATCGTCGAGTTCCAGCAGGCCGGTGGCGGCTTTGTCGTGATTCCCGCGGACGAAGATTTTTCCCAGGTCGCGCGAGCGCTCGATCACTTCGTTGGGGGAAGCGCCGTAGCCGACCACGTCGCCGAGATTCGCGACAAAATCGAATGGTGGAGCTGCGGCTAGGCAGGCCTCCAGGGCTTCCAGGTTGGCGTGAATGTCGCTAAGCAGCAGTATTCGCAATGAACACCAGACGGATGGCGATTATAGAACGAGTGGGAGGCCAGAGGATACACGGGCCGCATTATTCCGCCATCGCTATTTTGGATTGACCACCGGGCAGCGGGCCCAGTGCGCGGCTGCTACCTGCTCGAGAGCAGGAAATACCCTGGCACATTCGGCAACCCGAAATGCGCATCGCGGCTCAAAGGCGCAACCCGGGGGCAAGGCATCGAGCGGCGGGACTGTGCCTTCGATCGTGCCCAGCGGCTGACTGCGATCCGTTTTCAGGTCGGGCACGGAGTGCAAAAGTCCGCGAGTATAAGGATGGGCTGGGGAACTAAAGATGTCATGCTTGGAGCCCAATTCGACGACGCTTCCGGCATACATCACGGCGACGCGGTCGGCGACCTGCGAGACGACGGCGAGATCATGCGAGATGAACAGCATGGCCAGGCCAAATTTGGAACGGAGTTCGGCGAGCAGAGCAAGGATCTGCGCTTGGATCGTGACATCGAGAGCGGTGGTGGGTTCGTCGGCAATGAGCAGTTGCGGATGGTTCACGATGGCCATGGCGATCATGATGCGCTGGCGCATACCACCGGAGAGTTGGTGAGGATAGTCGCGGGCGCGGCGGGCGGGATCGGGGATGGCCACATCATTCATGGCATCGACTGCGCGCTGCCATGCCTCGCTTTTCGCGACCTGGTTATGGGCCAACACGGCTTCCGCAATCTGGTTGCCGACGCGCATGACGGGATTGAGCGCCGTCATGGGCTCCTGAAAGATCATCGCGATGCGTGAGCCGCGGAGTTGGCGCATGGAGTGGTCGGGGAGATCGGCAAGATTGCGGGCAGAGCCGTTTTCGGCGAAGTGGATTTCGCCAGAGACGCGCGCCTGAGCCGGGAGCAGGCGCATGAGGGCGAGGGATGTGATCGATTTGCCGGAGCCGGACTCACCGACCAGACCCAGAACTTCGCCGGGAGCGATAGAGAAGTTGAGATCGCGGACGGCAGGCAAGGCTCGCGCGGCGACGGCGGCCTGGGGTTGTCCAGAAAGGAATTCTATGTTCAGGCGGCGGACGTCGAGGAGCGGGAGCACGATGTCATGTTAGCAGCCGCAGGTTATTGGCCGAGGATCAACGGCAGGCCGTTCTTGCTGTTGCCGATCACAACGACTTTCGAGTTAGGGCTTTTTGCCAGATTCTCCGTGGCTTCGATGCCTTTCCATTCCAGCAGGGAGGGAGTGATGCCCTGGGCCACGATCTGCTGGAAATCGCGGACTCCGGCTGCTTCGATGCGCTTGCGCTGAGCTTCCTGGGTTTCCTTTTGTAAGCGGAAATTCATGGCCAGAGATTCCTGCTCGGCTTGTTGTTTGGCTTCAATGGCGGCTTTCAGCGTGGCGGGCAGCTGGATATCGCGCAGCAGAACGTTCTCCACTGCTAAGCCGCGCTGATTGAGCTCGGCGCTTACCTGGTCGTAGATCTGTTTGCCGACCATTTCGCGTTCGCCGGTATAAAGCGCATTGGCGGTATGCGATGCGGTGGCCTCGCGGATGGCGGAGCGGAGGGTCGGTTCGACGACGACGTTTTCGTAGTCGGCGCCAATTTTCTGGAAAACCTCGGAGGCCCGGTCGGGATTGAGATGGTAGATCAGCGATGTATCCAGGCTCATCATGAGGCCTTCGCTCGAAGGAACGCTGGCCGACTCTTTTAAGGTCTGGGTCTGGATGGAAAGCTCGTTGTTGGTCTTAAGCGGATTGATGAGATGAATGCCTTCGGCGAGGGTCTCGCCTGTGACCTTGCCGAAGAGTGTGAGCACACCGACATGGCCGGTAGCGACACGCGTGACGGCACCGAATAGAAAGAGGATCAGCAAAAATGCGGCGATCCCGATTCCGATCAGGCGCAGAAGTCCGAAGCTCCCTCCACCCCCGTCAATGATTCTGCCCGGCGCTCGATCAAAAATCGTCATCATGGTTCTCCCCGGGTGATTCTAGGGGTTCGCCAGAGGGCCGGTAAGTGGCTGCGGTGGGGCCAGACTCTCGCCGGGGTGAATCTTCCCAATCGCCTGCCGCATCTTTTATGCTTAGGCTATGAGCAAGATTCACATCCCTACCCCTTTGCGGCAGTATGTCGGAAAACAATCCACGGTGGAAGTGAAGGGCGCGACTGTGGGCGAAGCTATGAGCGACCTGCTGGCGCAACATCCCGAACTGCGCCGGCATCTTTATGCGGACGACGGAAGGCTGCGCGCGTTCGTCAACTTGTACGTGAACGACGAAGACATTCGCTACTTACAGAAAGAAGCGACCGCGGTGAAGGAAGGTGATAACATTTCCATCGTGCCTTCCATCGCCGGAGGCGCTCTGTGACCGAGGACAGGCTGACCGTAGGAATTACAGAATTGCAACCTTTCTTCACCCGCTGCCGCTCTTGTTGTTGTCCTTGGTGCTGCTAGGGTTCAGCTTTCGACGCCCCGAACGTCCACACTTTCAATCGAGGATTTTATGGCTACCACGACAACCGAAATTCCAGTGACTCTGAACCAAGATGAAATCCTGCGCTATTCGCGGCATTTGATCATGCCGGAAGTCGGCATGGAGGGGCAGCAGAAGTTGAAGGCCGCGCGTGTGCTGTGCATTGGCGCGGGAGGACTGGGATCCCCGCTGGCGCTGTATCTGGCGGCGGCGGGCGTGGGCACCCTGGGCCTGGTCGATTTCGATGTGGTCGATTACACCAATCTGCAGCGGCAGATCATCCACTCGACCGCCGATGTGGGGCGGAAGAAGCTGGATTCGGCGGCGGATAAATTGACCGGGATCAATCCATTCTTGAATCTGCGCAAGTTCGATACGCGGCTGAGCAGCGAGAATGCTCTGGAGCTGTTTCGCGATTTCGACGTCATTGCGGATGGGACGGATAATTTCCCTACCCGCTATCTGGTGAATGATGCCTGCGTGCTCACCGGGAAGCCGAATGTTTACGGATCGATCTTCCGCTTCGAAGGCCAGGCCAGCGTATTTGCCACGGAAGATGGACCGTGCTACCGCTGCTTATATCCGGAGCCGCCTCCGCCCGGTCTGGTGCCTTCCTGCGCGGAGGGCGGAGTGCTGGGCATTCTGCCGGGTCTGGTGGGCGTGATGCAGGCCACCGAGGTGATCAAATTAATCCTGGGAATCGGCGACCCTCTGATCGGACGGTTGCTGCTGATTGACGCACTGGGCATGAAGTTCCGAGAGCTCAAGTTGCGCAAGAATCCCGATTGCCCGGTCTGCGGAACCCATCCTACCGTGACCAAGCTGATAGACTACAACGAGTTTTGCGGGATTCGCGGGGAGGAAAAACCGGTGGCAAATGGAGTTCCGGAAATGCAAGTCGAAGAATTGAAGCGCCGTCTGGAGGCGAAACAGGATCTCTTCGTCCTCGATGTGCGCGAGCCGAATGAGTATCAGATCGCGAACATTGGCGGACATCTGATTCCCTTGAACGATTTGCCGAAGCGCGTGAATGAACTGGATTCCAGCCGCGAAATCGTCGTCCATTGCAAGATGGGCGGACGGAGTGCGAAGGCAGTCGCATTTCTACAGCAGGCCGGCTTTACCAAGGTGCACAACCTGGCGGGCGGGATCACGGCGTGGTCGGAGAGAGTAGATCCGAAGGTGCCGAAGTACTGAACGCAGTGCTGAGCTGCCCGGGATCGGTCTCAGAAGCAGAGCGCTCCGGGATTGGTTCTTCAATGAATACGTGGACGGCACCCAGTTGCCCGCCTACAAACTGGACCACGCTTTGGCGCGCACGGGGAGGTCGTCTTCAGCTTCAGGCTTACGCAGCCGAAGGTAAACGGCGATTTCCGAATGCAGTGCCGATCTATTTTGAACTGGCGCACGGCCACCCCGTGTTCGTGGGACGTGCCCGGCTGGCGGGAGATTCCTCAGTCGAACAGAAAGTCTCGATGAAGGGATTGAAAGCCAAACCGCGGCGCGCGCTGCTCAATTCCTACCACGACGTTTTGGCCTCGCCCAGCTAGACAAATCAGAAACGGGAGCACGATGTGTGCTCCCGTTGGCGTGACCGGAAGAAGCTGCTGCCAGAACGTTACTTGCTCGAACCGTTGCCTTGCATATTGTCGCTCGTGTCTCCCAGTTCCAGAGCGAATTTCTTTCCCTGGAAGCGGATGCCGGCGAGCGAGTTTGGTCCGCTGGCGTTCAGACGGGTTACGGCAGCATCGTTAGAGGAAGGCGTCTGCAGTTCGACCACATGCGCCGGCACCTTGGCGACGACGTCCTTGCCTTTCAGGATGCTTAGTTCCACGTTCGGACCGCTGCCCTCCCACTGGATCTTGTAGTCACCTGCCTTCAAGGTTGTTCCGTTGACGGTTACGGCATTGATCAGTTCCAAATTGGCTTTGCTGGAGGCGAAGGCGCTCGATGCCATCAGGAATGCCAATCCCAGTACCAGACTCTTGGAAGCTCTTGCGAACGTCATGACTGCTCCTTTTTCTTTCCCGAAATCGCGTCGGGAAACGGTTGGGGCGGCCCGGCTCACGACGTACGCGAGAAAACATTGGTGTTTTGCCGCGAATCGCCTACAATGCAAACGCTGGGGTTCAGCCGACAAGGCGCGAGCCTTGTTTCGCTGTGCACGGGGATTTTCTCACCTGGGCCGCCAAACCGACAGTGAGAGAATCCCCTAAACCCCACTAGATCCTTACTTCGATCGATCCTTACTTCGATCGATCCCTGCTGCGAAAGATCCCTGCTGCGAACAATCCCCGTGCAGTTCCACTCCTTCTGCGCCGCTGCTACCCACGTCTACTGCTACGCAGATGGTTCGCCGAAAGTTCCGTGGTTCCGGTTCGACGTTTGGGGCAGCTTCCCATCATGCCTCTTTGGACGAAGCGGGCAGACTTCCGGTAGCAGGAAACGGCGATGAAGTTGGTTCAACGAGGTGTGAACAGAGGAGAGGTGTTCTGTCTGGTGTGCATCGAAAACGATAGAAGACGTCGAGAAAATCTCGCGTGCTGGGTTGCGGGACGGCCGAGGGCGGCCCTCCCCAGACAACATTAGTCGCGGTCGCCGTGCTGACGGTCAACCGACCAGATGCTTGCCTGATCCTTTTCGAACGGATAAACGTGCACCATCCAGTTGAAGATAACGGGATGAAAAGTTCCGCCCGCGGCGTCGCAGGCTTCCTGAGAAGTAATCGATCCCCGCAAGCCAAACTGGGGATGCGGGATCAGATATTCGCCCTTTCGTCCGGCGGGGGCTGTGCAGAAATTCACATGCTCGTGCCATTGCGCGATGCTGAGCGGAATGCGCTGGTCGAGTTGATCCTCGCCGAGGCGCTTGGGGGCCGTGTACATGACACCGATGAGCTTGTAATCGTCGCCATGCTTTTCATAGAGCAGGGACGTGGGGTGCTCGGGATTGAAACTGAAGGCGGCTTCAAATCCGTATTGGTAGTTGGTGAAGTGATACATCTTCTGCGGAACTTCAGGATGGAAGATCTTGAAACCGTCAGCCAAGGCAAGGTGATAGTCCACGTATTTGGCTGACACTTTGCGCGCCGCTGCCACCACCTGCTCGGCTCGCTCGCCATCGCCCGGCTTCACCGCGCGAAGCGGGGTCATCTTCATGTGCGGGCCCATGTTCATATGGCCCTCCATGGAATGCATGGCATGCGCGCTGGCGTCGGCATCCTTGTCGTCTTTATCCGTGCCCATGGACATGCCCTTCATATTCGACATGTCATGGCCGGACATATCCATGCCCGGCATGCTCTGCTGCGTATTGGGCTGGGTGTTGCTCCCGGCTGGTGGCTGCTGGCCCCAGGCCACGATCGCCAGCCCGAAAATCGAAATCAAAAAGAGGATTCGCTCTCGCATGGTAAATCTCCCCCAACGTTCTCAATATTTATTAACCCTGTCGCAGCCTGGTTGTTTCTGCAACATTTTCGTGGTTACCTCGGGTTACAGAAGTAATGATCTGTTACTCGAAGGCGCTCGATTCAAGCGCCAGATTCGCGCATTCCAGTAGGTTGCATAACTAACCCACGCCAGGTACGGCAGAAGAAGCGCGCCGGAGAAGGTTGAGATTCGCCAGAACAAGATGACGGTGGCGAGAACGAGAGCCCACAGCAGGACGATTTCGAGCAAGGCCCAAAGCGGGGAACGCAATGCGAAGAAGATGGCCGGCCATGCGGCATTGAAAGCCAACTGGATGAGAAAGACGGTAATCGCCGCTGAGGCATCCGTCCAGCCGTCGCCCGCCCTCCACACGTTCCAGGCCGAGATCGTCATCAGAGAATAAAGGACAGTCCACACGGCGCCGAAGTAGGAGGCAGGCGGATTTCCCGGCGGCTTCAGAAGCGTGGGATACCAGCTACGAAGGGATCGCGCCGTGAACCCCGATCCGGCCGCGGCAGCGGAGAAGATTAATGCTACGAATGCAGCCAGCGCGATAAGCAGGTTTCTGGACAAGCGACCATTCTAGGGCAGCGGGGCAGAGACGTGTTCGTGGACAATCAGCCACCAGCCGCCCTGATGCTCCCAGACCACGGTCCAGCGAAAATTACCCATCTCCACTTTGCCGGCTTTCGTCGTCATCGCTTCTTTTACCGTCGCGGTGCCCCAGACCAAGTCGCCGTGCGGATGAATCGCGGCATCGTCGTTAACCGTAAATTTCGCGCTTTTGTAGCCGGATAGAACGTCCTTGACGCCTTTTTCATAAGCCTCCCAATTGTCGTATTTCAAAGGGGCGATGTCGAAGAAGGTGTGCGGGCCGCCGGCATAGAATTTGGCCACGTTGGCAGGATCGAGAGTGGCCCAGCCGTCCCAGATTTTCTGCATGTAGGCGCTATCGGGAGCAGGTCCGGCGGCGGCTCCCTTAGCCGTTGGTTTCGGGGCTTTCGCAATGCTCGACCCGGTGAGGGCGAGCAGGCACAGGGAAGCGGCGAGAATGCGGTTCATATGGGACTTCCTTTCCAGTTCATGGCGCGAGCGACCCGGTATCGATCGAGAGGCCGGCGGAATTCTCGCACATCGCAGCTGAACTGAAAAGCGTAAGATTGACCGATTTCCACAGCACACGCTAGAATGGTTGAGTTTGCCTGTACTCGCCGACCCGTTCTGGGAACGCCTGCCTTGGCTGCTGAAGCGCCGTGGCGGAAACACAGCAAGCGGAGAAAGTTCAGAGGGTGCCAAGGCGGCATCTGTGTGCGCGGGAAACGCGCTTGCTGAACTGACTTCACGACATTTTCGATGGAGGCAGACGTATGTACGCGGTCATCCGCGCCGGTGGAAAGCAGTACCGGGTGGCGCCCGGAGACGTGATTCGAGTGGAGAAGCTGGCTACGGGAACCGACGGCCACGTGGACTTCTCTGACGTGTTGGCGGTGTCGGGCGGCGAAGGAAAGATCGGCAAACCGGAAGCGCAAGCGCGCGTGGTTGGCGAAGTGGTGGAAGAAGGTCGCAGCCCGAAAATCCTGGTTTTTCATTACAAGCGGAAGAAGCAGTACAAGAAGCTGCGCGGGCACCGGCAGGCGTTTACCGCCGTGCGCATTACCGAGATTGCTTTTGACGGGCAGAGCTTCAAGGCGCCGGCGTTGGCCAAGAAGGAGCCGAAACTGCGCAAGCCTGCGCCTCGAGAAGAGCACGAGTCGCAGGCGGAGGCGAAGACCGCCAAAGGACGGGTATCCCGGAAAGCTGCTCCGAAAAAGGCGGCGAAGAAATCCGCAGCCAAGAAAAAGAAGTAAGACGACGTTGAAAATCGTTGGAGAGTTGAGAGAGTTTATCCATGGCACATAAAAAGGGACAAGGAACATCACGAAATGGCCGCGACTCGAACGCCCAGCGGCTTGGATTCAAAGCCTTCGGCGGACAGATCGTTCCCGGCGGAACGATCATTGTGCGGCAGCGTGGAACACGGGTGAAGCCGGGGCTCAACGTTGGCCGCGGCAAAGACGATACCCTTTTCGCCAAGATCACGGGACGGATCAAGTTCCTGAACAAGGGCTCGATGGGCAAATTCGTGATGGTTGAGCCGATGGAAGTGGCGCAATAGCTTTTCCTCCGGCTGGATTGGCATTGCGCTCGAGCGGCCGTGGCGAGCGATGCGACGCGGCCTGGGCCTCGCCTTCGGGACGAGGCTTTTTGTTTTGCCCGGCTTATTTTGTCAGACAGGACGAGTTGCTTGATCTGAACCTGCTGGTCTGAACCTGCTGATCTGACCAATGTTTATCGATGAGGCAAAAATTCGGGTGAAGGCGGGAGACGGCGGCAATGGCTGCATGGCTTTCCGCCGAGAAAAATTTGTTCCCCGCGGCGGGCCTTCGGGTGGCGACGGCGGCAAGGGCGGCGATGTGATCATGGAGTCCAGCGAACGGCACAACACGCTGGTGCATTTCCGCTTCAATCCCGAGTACAAGGCCGAACGTGGACGCCACGGCGAAGGCTCGAACAAAACCGGACGCGAAGGCGAAGATGTAGTTCTGAAAGTTCCGGTGGGAACGATTGTGTACGACGAAGAAACCGGCGAGAAGGTGTTTGATTTCTCCCGGCCGGATCAGCGCATGGTAATTGCACGTGGCGGGCGCGGTGGACGCGGCAACGCGCGCTTTGCCACCTCGGTTCATCAGGCTCCGCGGGAACACGAGCCCGGACGTCCGGGAGAAGAACACAACTACCGGCTGGAGTTGAAACTGCTGGCCGATGTGGGATTGGTCGGCTATCCGAATGTGGGCAAATCCACGCTGGTCTCCCGCATTTCGGCGGCCCGGCCGAAGATTGCGGACTATCCATTCACTACCCTCGAACCCAATCTTGGTGTGGTCGCGGTCGGCGATCTCAATCATGAAATCAGCTTCGTGGTGGCGGACATCCCCGGCTTGATCGAGGGCGCGCATGCGGGCTCAGGGCTGGGTACACAGTTCCTGCGACACATCGAGCGCACGCGCTTGCTGGTTCATCTGGTGGATGTGTCGGACGCAAGCGGGCGGCCTGACGTGGTGAAAGACGTGGAAGTGATTCTGGGCGAACTCGCCAGCTTCGGCGCCCATCTGGAAGAGAAGCCCATGATCATGGTCGCGTCCAAGATCGACGTGGCCAATAAAGACAAACTGGCGGCGTTGAAGAAACATTCGAAGAAACGCAAGCTGAAACTCTACGAAATTTCAGCGGTGACCGGCAAAGGGATCGAAGAATTAAAGTATGCGATGGCCAAGGAAGTGGATGAGCTACGCGCCAAGGCCATCGCGGACGCCGAAAGCGTAAGCGTAGAAGACCGCGCCGGGTAATCCTGCTTCATGCCCGCGGAATCTGCCCGTGCTGAAAGTGATACTGAAGAATCTTAGCCGCCAGGGCGGGATGCATCTCTTCTCCGGCAGATTTCACCGTGCGCACAATTTGTCCCCGGCAAACTACTTCTGTAGGCGAGAGTCCTGCAATCTCGGCGGGTAGCACCAGATTGATTTCCAGTTGCACGTTGGGCTGCAGAAAATCTTCCGCCTGGAACAGCAATCCGGAGCGGCTGATATTTCTGGTCTCGCCGTCGTGCCATTTCTCCTCATCCAGACGGCGATATTTCAAGGGTAAGTGCAGCTGAAAGCGGGGTGCGCGCGAAAGAGGTTGTTCCGGCCCCTTCGCCGGCGAAGCTTGAGCGGTTCGAACCGATATATCAAGCTCACTGCCCGGCGGAGTGGAATCGAGTACCTCGCGAACTTTGCTTTTCAGCTCACGAAGGGTGAAGGGCTTCTGCAGCAGACGTACACCGGCGTCCAGCGTGCCATTGTGACCGATCACATTCTCGGTGTAGCCGGACATGTAAAGCACTTTCGTATTCGGGCGAATTTCCGAGATCCGCTGCGCGAGTTCGCGCCCGTTCATACCGGGCATGATCACATCCGTCAGCAGAAGGTGAATCACGCCCTCATGGGCGACGGCGATCTGCATGGCCACGGCTCCGTCGGCGGCCTCGATGACGCGGTAGCCTTGCTTCTCCAGAAACTGGCGGGCCAGATAACGCAGGTTGGTTTCGTCCTCCACCAGCAGGAGGGTTTCGGTTCCCGGTTCGGTGACCGCAGCCGACTCCGCGCTCGCTACCACCGCGTGACTCTCGGCTCTCTCCGAAACCCGGGGCAAATAGATCTTGAACGTGGTGCCTTTGCCGGACTCGCTGTAAACCCATATGTAGCCGCCGCTCTGCTTGACGATGCCGTAAACCGTGGATAACCCCAGGCCGGTTCCTTTCAGTCCTTTGGTGGTGAAGAAAGGCTCGAAGATATGAGACTGCGTCTCGGAATCCATACCCATTCCCGTGTCGCTGATGGTGAGCATGACGTAGTCACCGGGCCTGAGGGGAGCGTGGAATCGGGAATACTCTTCGTCGAGCGAAACGTTCGAGGTCTCGATGGTGAGCTTCCCCCCGGAGGGCATCGCGTCCCGTGCGTTCACGGCAAGATTCATGATGACTTGATCAATCTGTCCAGCGTCGGCACGGACGGCCCCGAGCGTGGCCTCAGGAATCATCACCAGATCGATATCCTCGCCGATCACGCGCGTGAGCATCTTCAAGTTTTCCGTGACCACCTCGTTGAGATCAAGAATCTTCGGTGCCATCATCTGCTTACGACTGAAGGCGAGGAGTTGGCGGGTGAGTGCGGAGGCGCGCTGCGCAGCCCCGGCAATCTCCTGCGTCGGACCACGAAGCGCCGGGTCTGGACCAACGCGATCGAGCAGAAACTCGGAGTAGCCTGAAATCACCATGAGCAGGTTGTTGAAATCGTGGGCAATGCCGCCCGCAAGTCTTCCTACGGCCTCCATTTTTTGCGACTGCCGAAGTTGCTGTTCCAGAGCGCGGCGCTCGGTCACATCCTCGGCAAACAGCTCGAAGGCGGTTCCGGTCTCGCCATCCGAGACGGTGCGGCCGGAGACGCGAACCACGGTGCCGATTCCATCTTTTCTCTTCCACTCGGCAATCAGTCCGTTGAAGGCCGCAGCCGAGCGCAGGTAATCGGCCAGTTCGAACCACTGATGCGTATCTAAGTAAAGTCCTCCCAGATGTTGTCCTACGAGATCTGGCGCGGAGGGATATCCCAGCATGTCCAGCAGGGCGGGATTCACGTCCAACAATTGGCCAGTGGAATCGCAGCGGCAGATGCCATAGGGAGCATTGGTCACCAAAGAACGAAAATTCATCTCGGAGCGGCGCAATCCCTCCTGAGCGGCTCTGAGTGCCGCGTTGAGCCAGCAGATCAGAGCCGCCAGCACCACGAACAGCGCCAGGCGGATCATGGTTGAACGAAATTGAGCCGGCGTACGTTCGCCCGAGAAGGAGAAGTAGGCGCTTACGGTGAGAGCGAACGAGGTGGCGACCAGACCCGGCTTCCAGCCCCCATACCACGCACTCACCATCACGGCGACGGCGAAGACCGCGAGCCGGCTCTCCATAATGTTCGGAAGCAGCACCGCCGGGATGAGAGCCAGCGTGGTGCTGAGCACAGCTACGCCGTAGCGTAAAATCGGCGCACTGGCCGGTTGAATGCGGAGTAGGGGAAGGCTTACTCGCATGGCAGGTATGCTATTTGCACATTCTTAGATGCACGAGATTACAGGAGTTCATTCTAAATTCGCGGCACACCATGTTTCCCTCGTAGATCACTCCGGGCCAACCGGACAATGTCCCGTCGGCCAACGTCCGGGTCCCGTCGGCCAACGTCCGGCCCGTAGTAATAGCCAAGTTCTGCCTGCAAGGTTGAGCTTGCCAACTGAGGCCGGAAACGAAGACACTAGCGGCTCATGAATGTAGGACTATTTGGCGGAACATTCGATCCTATCCATCGCGGACACCTCGCCATGGCACGCGCGGCACGTGAACGCTACCAGCTTAACCGAATCCTCTTTGTTGCGGCAAATGTTCCTCCGCATAAGCAGCGCCAGCCCTTATCGAGGTTTCCGCACCGCTACGCCATGATTGCTCTGGCCACGTCAACCGACAAAGATTTCGTGCCTTCCCTGCTGGAAGCGCCGGTAGAGCTCGAGACAGATAACCCGGGCCGGAAGAACGCCCGGGAACCTGAGGCACGACCGAACTACACCATCGATACCGTCGAGCGCGTCAAGCAGTCGTTCAAGAAAGCGGACGGCCTGTTCCTGCTGATCGGCATCGATGCCTTCGCCGACATTGCCAACTGGCACCGCTCCGAGGATCTGTTTCGCCAGTGCGAGTTCGTGGTGGCGAGCAGGCCGGGCTATTCCCTGGCGGACGTAGCCAATGCCTTGCCGGCTAGTCTTCGCCCGCGCCAAGAGGCGACGCGGCCATTTCACAAGCAGGCTGCCAAAGGAGACTTGGTCCTTAACGGGGTTAACGTCCATCTGCTCGATGACGTCTACCAGCCGATTTCTTCGACCGCCATCCGCGAGGCGGTGGCAGCCGCTAAACCGCTTGGCCGCTTCCTGGAGCCGGCGGTTGCCGACTACATCAAGAAAATGGGGTTGTACAAAAATCGCTAGCCGGGTGCCCCGGGTCGGTCGCCAACTGTCTTTGCTTGGAACGACGACCGCAACCGAGAGCGTCTGTCATTTACAATTGGGAGTTCAACCCGAGTTGAGTCAACCATCACCCATGACGAACGACCAGCGACCGACACTCTCCGCATGAAAAAAAACGAGCTGAAACTACAGGTAGCGGCAGCCATTCAGGCCTGCCTTGACAAAAAAGCAGAAGAACTTTCAATCCTGGAAATGGAGAAGGGCTCGGGGGCATTTACCGACTACTTCGTCCTGTGCAGCGGCACAAATCCGCGTCAGGTGCAGGCGATCGCGGACGAAGTGGAACTGCGCCTGAAAGCGGCAGATCTGCGGCCGGCGCACGTCGAAGGCTACAAGCAGGGTGAGTGGATTCTGGTCGACTATGTGGATTTCGTGGTGCATGTTTTTTCCGAGAAGGCGCGCAAGTTCTACGATCTGGAGCGACTCTGGAAGACGGCCAGGCGTCTCGCACCTTCGGAATTGGAGCCGGAGCCGAAGCGTAGGGCGGCAGCGGCGACGAAGCCAAAGCCAAAGACAAAGAATAAGACAAAGAAAAAAAGCGCGACGTCGCCGCGGAAGCACGCTGCCGCTCCTGGCCGAAACCAGGCGTAGCGCCTTCCTCCTCAGATGGCAATGGGCGCCGGTTTGCCGCGTCTTATGATGACTTCTTCCAAGCCGGAATCCAGAAGCGAACGGGGTTGGGGAAATTCCTACCGGCTCGTCGCGTCCGACAAGTGGAAGGCGAAGTCCGCCGTGATGGGCAAGGCGGTGACGGAGGCGCTGGTGGAATATGCGCAGCCCAGGCCGGGCATGCGAGTTCTGGACTTGGCCAGCGGCACGGGCGAGCCCGCAATCAGCGTGGCGATGCGGGTGGGGGCACAGGGACGGATCACGGCTCTGGATCTGAGCGCCGAGCTTCTCGAAATCGCAACCAGACGGGCGGAAGAGCGCGGTTTAGACAATTTTTCCACCCAGCAGGCCGATGCCCAGGCTCTGCCCTTTCCGGACGACAGTTTTGATCTGGCCACTTGCCGCTTTGGAGTCATGTTCTTTCCCGATGCCGTTCTTGCCTTGCGAGAACTGCATCGAGTTCTCGGTAAGAACTCGCGCGCCTGTTTTCTGGCCTGGGGACCTTTTGAGCAGCCTTATTGGCAGAGCACGATGGGCGTGGTTCACGATCACGTAGGGGGACCACTGTTGCCGGCCGGCGGTCCGAATCCGTTTCGCTTTGCCGAGCCGGGTAGTCTGGCGGCGGTTCTCGGCAGCGCCGGTTTTCGGGAGGTCGAAGAAGAAACCAAAACCTTGCCCTGGACTTGGCCCGGGACGCCGGAGGAAGTGTGGGAGCAAACGCAAGGCGTGGCTGTGCCCTTTCGGCCCATGCTGGATCGCGTTCCCGCCGACAGATGGCCGCAGATACACGAGAGAGTACATGACGCCATCGGGCAATATGTGCGCGGAGAAGGGATTGAGTTCGGGGCGCGGGTGGTGCTGGCGTCGGGAATCAAGTAGGTCACTATCGCCGTGAAGATCAAGATTGGGTGGGTGGGGAAGACCAAAGCGCCGGCGATCCAGGAGCTCACCGACGAATATCTGAAGCGCATCGCGCGTTACGTGCCCGTGGCGGGACTCACGCTGCGCGACGAAGCCGCGCTCCTCGCACTCTGCGGACGTGTTTCGTCGGCTGAAGCTGGCCGGCCGACCGGGGGCAAATCGACGCTCGTGCTCATGGACTCTCGCGGGAAGCAATTGTCTTCCGAGGAGTTCGCCCATTTCCTGGGAGAGTATCAGGATCGCAATCCCCTGCCGCTAGTCTTCGCAGTGGGGCCGGCGGATGGATTCTCGGCCCCGACCCGCTCCGCGGCGCAGCACATATTCTCCATGGGGGCGATGACATTGGCACATGAGCTGGCTCGCGTGGTTCTGCTCGAGCAGGTCTACCGGGCGTTCACGATTCTGAAAGGTCATCCCTATCATTCCGGGCACTGAGTCGCCGCGAACCCGAGCGGGTAACTTCGGGAGTTGTTCTTGGAGGATGCGCCCCCGACCGTTTCGCAGTACCATACCCTTACCCTCCAGTGACGCAATGATAGAGAAGACGGAGTGGATTTTTGGAGAGCATTCATGAGAGATGTGATGGAGCTGCTGCGGGCCAAGGAACAAGAATTATTGAAGGTGAGGCGGCAGGTGGAAGCCTTGCGGGTCGCGTTGCCGTTGTTGAGCGATGACGATCCAAACTATCCCGCGAATCGGCCCGCTGGTCTTGTGCCGGGCAGTAAAGCAACGGAGAATCTGAGCTGAAGCTCGATCCTCCGCCAGAGTCGTGGATCGTAGGTTTTGGATCCTAGGTTTTGGCTGAGCTCGTTCCGAGGCCGATGCTCAAGGCGCCTCATTTCTACTCTACTGCGTGACGGTAGCCTGATAGCTCACGATTTGCCACTGGCCGTTGCGGCGAATCCAGACCCGGGTGTAGCGGTAGGGCCCGCTGAAATCCTCGCCAAGCTGATGGCCTTTTACGTCGGCACGAGCGGTGACCACGGCCATGTCGCCATACACCCGCACCACCATGTCCGTAATATTCATGGCTTCATAGCGCAGTTGTCCGCTCCGGCGCGCCGAGATGGTCTCCTGTTTCGTCGTGACTTGTCCGAGCGGGGTGATGGCGACATAATCGTCGGCAAGGATGTGCAGGGAAAAGTCTGAATCGCGGCGGAGGCTAGCCTCTTTCGATTGGCGCTCCATATCGACGATCTGGCGAATGGTCTCCTGCTCGGCTGCATTGAAGCCGGGCCTGGGATGAACCGCCACGTGCTGGGCGGAAAATGCCGGCAAGGCCGGCAACAGGAAAAACAATAACATCCAACAATTGTTGATCACGACGAGACCTCCGCAGTCTGCACAGGGGAGAGAGATCTGCTCGCACACCATTACGCCAGATTGGATGCAGGAGTTCCGTGGAAAACTCATCGACCTTTAAAAGGGTACCGCAAGTTAAAACTGCAGAGTGAAGCGGGTCGATATTTGCCGCCAGCCGAGCCTTGCGTCGGCGCTGGAAGATGCCTTCTAGTAGAATCGAGGGTCCGACTATGACTGACGTACGCCGCGGTCTCATCATGGTAAATACCGGCCCGGGTAAGGGGAAGACGACTGCGGCAATGGGCACGGCTGTACGTGCCGTGGGCCAGGGGATGCGAGTGCTTATGCTGCAGTTCCTCAAAGGTTCCTGGCACTACGGGGAACTGGATGCGGTCAGGGCCTTTGGGGACAAGTTTGTGATGAAACAGATGGGGCGAGGATTTGTGAAGGTGGGCGCGGAGAAGCCTGACCCGAAAGACGTCAAGATGGTGGAGGACGCGTGGGCTGAAGCGGAAAGGGCGATCCAGTCGGGTGATTGGGATTTGGTGGTGTTGGACGAGATCAACTATGCCATTAGTTACGGCATGCTGGACCCGGCGAAGGTGGCGGAGAGTCTGAAGAAGAAACCCGAGATGGTGCACGTCATCTTGACGGGAAGGAACGCACACCCCACAATCGTTGAGGTCGCAGACACGGTGACCGAGATGCGGCAGGTGAAACACGCTTACGAGAAGGGCGTCATGGCGCAGAGAGGAATTGAATACTAATCGGGCGATTGCGTGATCGGGCCATCGGGCGATTGACCCGACCATAAGACTTGAACTCGTAAAATCACCCGATCACGCCATCACTAAATTCTTATGGCTTGGTTTAAACGGGAATCCGGCGATCTCGATAATTCGGGCAGGAAGACGGTTCGCACCGAAGGGTTGTGGGTGAAGTGTGAGAACTGCCGACAGATTATATGGAAAAAGGATCTGGAAGAGAATCTGAACGTGTGTCCCAAATGCGGAAGACACTTCCGCATCGATGCCCGGACCAGATTAGCGCTGCTGCTGGACGAAAACCAGTATGAGAGCTTGGACGGCAATCTGTCGTCGACCGATCCGTTGAAGTTTGTGGATTTGAAGCCGTACTCGACCCGCCTGCGGCAGGCGCAACACGATACCGGGCTAAAGGATGCGGTGATCAACGCCCGAGGCAAACTGCTCGGCCGGCCCGTGGTGGCCAGTGTGATGGAGTATGCCTTCATTGGCGGCAGCATGGGCGCGGTGGTGGGCGAAATGATCACCCGGGCGGTGGAGCGCGCCCTCGACGCGAAGGCGCCTCTGATCATCGTGTCGGCCTCGGGCGGGGCACGGATGATGGAGGGCGTGGCCAGCCTGATGCAACTGGCCAAGATTTCAGCGGCGCTGGCTCGATTGAATAAGGCGAAAGTTCCATATGTCTCGGTTCTGACCGACCCTACGACGGGTGGGGTGACGGCATCATTCGCCATGTTGGGAGACTTGAATATCGCCGAGCCCGGCGCGCTGATTGGGTTTGCCGGGCCCCGGGTGATCGAGCAGACGATTCGGCAGAAGCTGCCGGCGGGGTTCCAGCGCAGCGAATTCCTGCTCGAGCACGGAATGCTGGACGCGGTGGTGCCTCGCAAGGAACTCAAGCCATATATTGCCAGGGCCTTGGATTTTATGGTGGCGTGAGGAGGCTGTCAGCTCTCAGAATCTAGCCATCAGCCAGGCTAATTCGGCGATTCGCCATACTCCTCGACATTTCGAATCTTGCCCTGCGATGGAACGATCTGAAATACCAGCTCACGGCCGAAGTCTCAAAAGCGCCCTATGTCTTACGAAACCGCGGTGTCGCGCATGTTTGCGCTCGGGCACGAACTGGCGCAGACGCCTGCGCATAAGTTCGATCTGGGGCATATGCGGGTGCTGCTCGAAGCCCTGGATCATCCCGAGCAGCGGTTTCCGAGTGTGTTGATCGCCGGCACGAATGGCAAGGGCTCAACCGCCGCGACCCTGGCCTCCATCCTGAGAGCGTCGGGATTCGATACCGGTTTATATACCTCGCCCCATCTGGTGCGGATCACTGAGCGGATTCGCATCAACGGTGAACAGATCAGTCGCGACGATTTCGCGGAACTGCACGGCAAGGTTGATGGCGCAGCAGAAACGCTTGTAGAGAACCAGGAACTGCCGTGGCATCCCAGTTTTTTCGAGATGATGACCGCAATTGCCTTCGAATATTTTTCCCGCGAGCGGGTAGATCTGGCGGTGCTCGAAGTGGGCATGGGCGGGCGGCTGGATGCCACCAACGTGGTAGAGCCGCGAGTCAGCGTGATCACCGACATCTCGCTCGATCATCAAAAGTTTCTGGGCAACACGGTGAGCGAGATTGCGCGCGAGAAAGCAGGAATCATCCGTCGGGGCGGCCCCGTCGTGACGCTGCCGCAACAGCCTGAGGCGAATGACGTCATTGGCAATGCGATTCTCGAAATGGGGGCGCGCGCCATCGACGCCGTGCCCTTTGTGCCGCCAGTTTCTCCAGCGAGTCGCTCCTACCTTGTACCGAGTTCCGGGCAGGGCAACTCCCGGCACCTCTACCGCTATCCGCTTCAGGTCATGGGAGAGGAGATTCTGGTGGAGACACCGTTGCTGGGCCGGCACCAGCTACGCAACGTTGCGCTAGCCATCGCGACCGCGGAAGAGTTGAACCACCAGGGGTTCAGCAGCATCCAAGCGAAGAGCATCGAGAGCGGCATCCGCGACACCGATTGGCCGGGACGGTTTCAGGTGATCGCGGCGCGGGCAGGATGGCCGGAGATGGTTATCGATGTGGCGCACAATCCGGCAGGGGCATGGGCTCTGCGTGCGGCCCTTTCGGAGCAGTATGAGAACCGTCCGCTGATTTTTGTCTTTGGCGCGATGCGCGATAAGGCGATCGCTGAGATGACCGAAATCCTGTTTCCGCTGGCGGATCAAGTGATTGCCACGAGGCCGGGCAACCCGCGGGCGGCGTCGCCGGAAGAAATCCGGCAAGCTGGGGCGCGGACCGGCGTTGACATTGACATGGTGGAAGATGTGCAGAACGCCGTGGAGCGAGCCAGATCACTCGCCCGTGCCGGCGCGGTGGTGGTTATCACGGGGTCGATTTATCTTGTCGGCGAAGTGATGAGCCTGGTGGGAGCGGAACTCTGAGGCGGCGTTGGCCAGGGGTTTCCCCTAAAATAGGAAGGTGCAGGAAGTGAACCCATCGGTGGAAGTTGAGGGGGGTGCGCCGGCCGCGCCGCCGGTTGCGGCGCGGAAAAGTCCGCACGCGATTCCCGGGAAAAACTACGGTTGGGGGAGCCGGCTTCGCTCCTATTTCATCCTTGACCCCCTGATTTGGCTGTACACCCTGGGTTTGGGCCTGCTGGCGTTGCCCGGAGGACTGTTTGACCGCGGAGGGCGCCGCCTGCACTGGTTTTCGCGGGCCTGGTCGTGGCTCATCATGAAAACGATCTTGTCGCCGGTGAAGGTCTCCGGTCTCGATAAGATCGATACCACGAAGCCTCATGTCTATGCCGTCAATCATGCTTCGGCCATGGATATTCCGGTTCTCTACGTTTACCTGCCGTTTCAATTTCGCATCGTTTTCAAGAAAGAATTGTTGGTCTATCCGGTGGTGGGCTGGCAGTTAAGGCGCTCGGGACAGGTCTGCATCGATCAGCAGAAGCCGACCAATTCAATCGCGGCCATCCGCTCGGCTGTGAAAAGTTTGAAAGCCGGGATGCCGCTGGTCATTTATCCGGAAGGTGGCCGCACTCCGGATGGCGAAATCAAGCCGTTTCTGCCGGGAGCCTTTTTCCTCGCGATCAAGGCCCAGGTAGACATCGTTCCCGTGGCTTTGGTGGGCACCTATGAGCTGTTGCCGATGGATACCTACCACATCAAGTGCCGGCCGCTGGAGATGCGCGTGGGCCAGCCGATCTCGACCACAGGGCTGACGATGCGAGATCTGGAGGCTGTGTCGGCAAAAGTGCGGAAAGCCGTAGAAGATTTGTATTATCCGCAGGGCGAGGCCAGCGCGTAATTTTTCGTCTGCCGTAACTTTCTCTCGTTCCCTACCGTTATCCCAGGTGTAGGTCAACTCCGCGCGGAGAATTCGTTGAAGGCTCTGAGGAAAGAAGCGGACGAGCGGCTTCTGATTGAGGAGGCGCAGAAGGACCCTGCGCGCTTCGGAGAGCTTTACGAGAACAATTTCGAGCGGGTGTATGCGTACGTGGTACGGCGGGTGGGAGATCGTGCGGAAACCGAAGATCTTACCTCCGAGGTGTTTCACCAGGCCCTGGCGAACCTAAGCAGGTTTGAGTGGCGAGGAATTCCGTTTTGCGCTTGGCTATTCCGCATCGCGGCCAACCTGATTTCGGACCGTTGGCAGCGATCGAACCGGGAGCAAGTAGCCGACGAACCGGACGAGATCGAGTCGGTACCGGCGCGGAGCGCGGCATTCGAAGAGGTGGAACGGAGGGCGACGTTGTTTCGCTTGGTGGAGAGGTTGCCGGCGGAGCAGCAGCGAGTGGTGGTGCTGCGGTTTGTGGAGCAGAAAAGTATCAAGGAAGTGGCGCGGGAGATCCGTAAGACCGAGGGTGCGGTGAAACAGCTGCAGTTTCGTGCCCTGACCAGTCTGCGGGCGCGCCTGGAGGGTGCCGATGCCTAAGCGCTCTCTGAATTCGGGGAAGAACGAACCAACGAAGCTCGAACTGGCCAAGATCGAGCAACTGAATCGCTTGCTGGATGGGTTGCTGGCTCGATCCGACGGCAGGCTTCCGCAGGTCGAGGCAAGCCTCGCGCCGCTCGTTCGCATGGCCGCGGATTTGCGCGACCTGCCGCGGGAAGAATTCAAGACGCGACTCAAATCTGAACTGTTCGAAGGGAGAAAAACTATGAGCACCGTGGCGGAGCCGGTTGTCACTGTTCGCACCATAGCGACACCGAGATTGACTTTCAAAGATGTGGCCAAGGCCATCGAGTTTTACCAGCAAGCCTTTGAGGCGAAGGAAACCATGCGCTTCGAAACCGGAGGAAGCATTCCGCATGCCGAGATCAGGATCGGCGACTCGGTGATCACGCTGTCGGAGGAGTGGCCGGAGGGTGGAAGGTACAGCGCGGAAACGCTGGGCTCTTCGCCGGTGCAATTAAGCCTGCAGGTAGAAGATGTCGATTCCTTCGCCCAGCGAGCCGTGGCCTCCGGATTGAAAACCATTCGGCCGGTGCGAGATCAGTTCTACGGCCGCCGCGAGGGAAGCTTTGTCGATCCCTTCGGCTACACCTGGAACATTTCCACGGTGAAGGAGGAGTTGTCGGTCGAGGAGATGCACCAGCGCATGAAGGCGATCAGCGAAGGGCCCGAAGGCGGACAACTTCCGGCGCAGAAAGGCGCCGCGCCGGCGGTGGATCCGGTGCCGCGTGGCTTCCGCAGGCTTACGCCCTATCTGGTCGCCGCGGATGGTGCGGCGCTTCTCGAATTTGCCAAGCAGGCGTTCGGCGCGCAAGAAGATCTCCGGGCCTTGACGCCCGGGGGCGGGGTGCACGGCGAGGTTCGCATTGGAGATTCCAGATTGATGATCGGCGGCGGCACGCCGGGCCACAAGTTCCAATCGACGCTGCATCCCAACGCCCTTCACCTTTACGTGGAGGACGCCGATGCGGTCTGCCAGAAGGCGCTGAAGGCCGGAGCCACCTTGATAGACGAGCCACGGGATCAGGAGTACGGCGAGCGCTCCGCCACGGTGAAAGATGCCGCGGGGAACTACTGGTACATCGCCACCCACAAAGGGGACAGTTACATTCCCCAAGGACTGAATAACCTAAACGTGTACCTGCATCCGCGGCGAGCAGAGCCGGTGATCAGCTTCATGAAGCGTGTGTTGGGAGCGAAAGAGATCGCGAAGTATGCCTCGCCCGATGGCGTGGTTCATCACGCTCAGCTTCGCGTGGGCGATTCCGTAGTGGAGATGGGCGAGGCACACGGCAAATATGAGCCCATGCCGGCAATGTTCTACGTGTATGTGCCCGACTCGGACGCGCTTTACCAGCGCGCCTTGGCGGCGGGCGCCGAGTCGCTCCATGACCCGACGGACCAGCCTTATGGCGACCGCAACTCGGCGGTTACCGATCCGTTCGGGAATACCTGGTACTTCGCGACGCATGTCAAAGACGTAGCCCAGTAAGAGCTCTTCAACCAGACGGAAGGCGGGGGAAGCTCCCGCTTTCCCCTGCTTTCGCTCGGAGCTGCGGGTTTGACGGGGATAGCTGCAGAGGCTGGGAAAATTCCTGCTTCCCCGATCCACCACAGAACCAAGTTTCTTGACGTTGGTTCTGGCCTACCACCATGCTCCCGCGGCCCCACGAACGACCCTGACGAAAGAATGGTTTTCGCCGAAGCGAAAACCGTTTAACGTCGAAGCTTTTCCCCTCCGCTCAGCCGCGAACTGGACGCTCCCTTAGAGCAATTCCCGGATCGTCGTTTGCATGGTGACGCGAGTCCCCGTGATCGTGCCGAGGATGAAAGCAGTCGTCTTCCCTGTGGTATCGGTAGCTCTCAGCGAAAACCTGCCGCTGAGAGAGTTTCCGTCCGCCGACACAGTAACCGCTTCGATGATCCGGGTCGGCCCGACTGGATTCCCAATCCCGCTCGGCGCATTGGTGGTATCGTAGAGGCCCCAGGCGAAGTGATTTCCTTTGTATTGGTTCGGCCCGACTTTCTTCCAAATGCCCATGCAGAAGTCCCCATCCTGAGGCGGCCGCCCCGAGTTCATGATCTCCGTGCCATCGCCATGCCAGACGATCATGGCATTTTCGATTGTAGTGCCGTTCGCAGGTCCTTCACTGTTGCCCTCGGCAGTGAACGTTACATGCCACATCCCTACGATTGGTTCCTCCGTGTCGGCAGCTTGAGTCAGTAACGCCGTCGGATCGCCCACCCCCCAGGCCTGCTTATGAAGCTTCGCCGTCGGAGTGCCACACTGGGCGGCGGCCAGCGCGGTCAACAAGGCTCCCATCAAAACCAAGCCCAGAGCTGCACGGAGCATCTTCGAAATTGTTTTCATAAATCATCTCCTTGTAATTTTGTTCGCAGAGTTCGCTCGAAGCGAACCTCTTCGAACTTCGGGCCGCATCCTGTCGCGGATGCGCAAAAATCACAAGGACGCCAAGGTGAAGACTGGGTGAAGAAACCTGAAGCCCTAACCCACTGACGCCAAAGGCTCTTACCCACGCAGCCCCGGGCAATGCTATAGTTTTGTGCCTCAGTCTTGGGGCGGTATGTCTGAGTCGCAGTATAGATTCGCTGAATTCCAGCTCGACTCCGCCAGCTTCGAGTTGCGCCGCCAGGGGCGCGCCCAGGAAAGCGAGCGCGTTTCCCTCGAGCGCATCCCCATGCAGCTGCTGATCCTTCTTCTGGAGCGGCAAGGTAGCGTCGTCACCCGCCAGGAAATCGTCGACCGTCTCTGGGGCAAGGATGTCTTCGTCGACACCGAACACGGCATCAACACCGCGGTCCGTAAGATCCGCCAGGCGCTGAGAGACGACCCCGAGCAACCCCGATTCATCCTGACCGTCAGCGGCAAAGGCTACCGCTTCGTGGCCGGAGAGAACGGCAACCGGCGGTCCGCCGCCCCAGCTCCGACGGCGATACCGGAACAAGAGCCTCGACCATCCAGCTCTATACCGGACCGCGGGCTGGTTGCGGCAGTCATGCCGGCGGTTCAAAGCAACCGAGGCAAACTCGCCATCGTCATCGCCCTCTGCCTCGTCGTAGCCGCCATTCTCATCTCCTCCCAGCGCCATCGCATCGTCCGCGCCAATCAAGCTTCCCAGATCCACTCCATCGCGGTAATTCCGCTGGCCAACCTCTCGGGCGACGCCGCCCAGGACTACTTCGCCGACGGCATGACCGACGAACTCATCACTGTACTGGCAAAGAACCGCCGCCTCCGCGTCGTCTCCCGCACTTCGGCGATGCAATACAAAGGAGTCAACCGTCCTCTTCCCGACATCGCCCGCGAACTCAACGTCGACGGCATCCTCGAAGGCTCCATCGAGCGCACCGCCAGCCGCGTGCACATGACCGTCCAGTTGATCTACGCCCCTACCGATTCCCACGTCTGGGCCGAAAGCTACGACCGCGATCTCGATCAGGCCTACTCACTTCCGGGAGAGCTTTCCCAGATCGTTGCCAAAGAAGTAAAAGCCGCGACCTCGCCCACGCCGACGCCTCGCTACATCAGCCCCGAAGCCTACGACGCCTACCTGCGCGGCCGCTACTACTGGTTCGCAGTTGACATAGATCAAAGCCAGCAAGCCTTCGAGGAGGCGATTCAGCTGCAACCCGATTACGCGGCAGCGTGGAGCGGGCTCGCCGATGCCTATGGCCTCCGCGCCATCTATGGTCTTTGCCCGGGTTCCGATGCGATGACCAAAATGGAAGGCGCCGCGCGGAAGGCCGTAGAGCTCGACGATTCTTCCGCCGAGGCGCATCTCTCGCTCTCCGACTGGTATCTCTTCTTCGCCTGGGACCCGCAACGCGCCCTGGCCGAGGCCGACCGGGCTCTTGCGCTCAATTCCCGTATCACGCAGTCGCACTTCTGGCGCGCCCACGCACTGATCGCGCTGCGTCGCACCGACGAAGCGATCCAGGAGGAGAAGCGTTTTGTCGAACTCGATCCGTTGGTTTTTCCCTGGGCTCTCGGTTTGGCCTATCTGAACCTTGGCCAGATCGACAATGCCATCGCCGAACTCCGCGTGCGGACGCAGGTGCAACCGAACGACTTCTTCTCGCATTATGCGCTGGCGGAAGCATACTGGCTCAAGCGCATGTGGCCGGACTTCGCGCAACAAGTTGAAAAAGAAATTGCTCTGACCGAAAGTCCGGAAAAGGCTGCTGAAATTCATCAAGCCTATGAACGCGGCGGCTACAAAGCGGTTAGTCAGAAGCGGCTGGAATTTCTAGAGGCCCGTTCTCGCAAGATGTACACTTCCCCCATCGACTTCGCCTGGCAATATGCGTTTCTCAACGACAAAGAACAGACGCTGAAATCTCTGGAAGACTCCTTCCGCGACCGCTCTCCAGCGATGGCATTCCTGCAAAATGAACCGCTCTTCAACTTTGTCCACGACGATCCGCGTTACAAGGCTCTGGTAAAGAAAATGGGGATCCTTCCCATTTCATGACGGCGAATTTCTACCCCTTCGGCGAATTCGAACCCGCTCCGCTTCGAGCTGCGGCATAGAGGCCGCGCCCTCACGCGGGAACGTATTCCCACGGAGTTGCGGATTCTTCTCATCGAAAAAGACGGCTCCTGGGAGAAGATCGGCCACCGCCTCTGCCGAACCCGGCATCAACACCGAGGAACCGCACCATAACCCGGGCGATCCGAAGACGTAATGGTCTGGGCGACCCTGCCGATCTTCCCGTGCGCGGCTTCATGCGAAAGATCGAAATTGAGTGTGAGTGTGTGCCTCTGGTAGCGCTGCTTTCTCGATGCGTAAAGAAGCTCGATCCCGCACGCACGGGCGCCCGGGCGCAGCCCCACGCGCGGGTGGCCGGGCCAGAACCAACGTCAAAAATCTTTGTTCGGCGGTGGATTGGGGCGTAGGAATTTTCCCGGCCTCTATCGCTATCCCCGCTTCAGGTTTGACCCTCCCGAATCCCTCCCATAAACTCAAGATTCAAGTACGTCTGCAGGTCCCAACTTATGGCAGATAGCATTCATGTGAAGCTTCCGGATGGAAGCGTGAAGGAAGTGCCCAAAGGCACGACCCCGCTCGAGATTGCGAAGTCCATCAGCCCGCGGCTGGCAGATGCTGCGTTGGCCGCGAAAACCAACGGCGATCTCATCGATCTAACCCGGCCACTCGAGAAGGACGCCGACCTGCGCATTTTGACCGACAAGGATCCGGAGGCGCTCGAAGTATATCGCCATTCCTCCGCGCACTTGCTCGCGGCGGCGGTGCTGGAGCTTTTTCCCGAGACCAAGCTGGGCCACGGTCCGGCAACGGAAAGCGGATTCTTCTACGACTTCTACCGGCCAACTCCGTTTACTCCCGGGGATCTGGAAAAAATCGAGAAGAAGATGCAGGAACTGATCGGGCAGAACATTCCCTATGCGCGCGAGTTCCTGCCCCGCGATCAGGGGTTAGCCGAGTTCAAAAAAGAAGGCGACTTCATGAAATGCCATTTCATCGAGCAATTCACCAAGCCCGATGAAAGGATTTCGATCTATCGCACCGGAAAGTTTACTGATTTCTGCCGTGGCCCGCACATTCCGTCCACCGGAAAGATCAAAGCGTTCAAGCTGTTCAACATCGCGGGTGCGTATTGGTTGGGCGATGAGAAAAATCCGCAACTGCAGCGGATTTACGGCACCGCGTTTTTTTCCAAGAAGGATCTCGACGCCCACCTGCAGCAGGCGGAGGAAGCAAAGAAGCGCGACCATCGTGTGCTGGGGCAGCAACTCGATTTGTTCTCCATCCAGGAACTGGCGGGGCCGGGGCTGATTTTCTGGCATCCCAAGGGCGGGATCATCCGCAAAGAGATGGAAGATTGGATGCGCGAAGAGTACCTGAAGCGCGGCTACTCGCTGGTTTACACCCCGCACGTGGCGCGACGGCAACTGTTTTTTACCTCGGGCCACGAGGGCTACTACGCGCAGAACATGTTCGACGCCATGGAACTGGACGATGCTGAATACCGGCTGAAGCCGATGAATTGTCCGGGCCACATCTTGATCTACAAGGACTCGCTGAAGTCGTATCGCGATCTGCCGGTACGGCTCGGCGAGCTGGGAACGGTGTATCGCTACGAGCGCTCCGGCGTGATGCACGGCCTACTGCGGGTGCGGGGGTTTACGCAGGATGACGCACACATCTTCTGCATGCCGGAGCAGATCGAGGACGAGATAGCCAGTTGCCTGGACTTCGCTCTTGATGTGCTGAAAGATTTTGGTTTTGATAAGTTCCAGACTGAGCTTTCGACGTGGAATCCAGCCGACCGCAAGAATTTTGTGGGCAGCGAGGAGCAATGGATCCATGCCACGCGATCGCTCGAGAAAGTTTTGCAGGGGAGAAACATCGAGTACAAGACCATCCCCGGCGAGGCGGCATTCTACGGACCGAAGATTGACATCAAGCTGGTGGACGCGATCGGACGGTTGTGGCAGCTCTCCACGGTGCAGTTTGACTTCAACCTGCCGCAGCGCTTCGGCCTCGAATATGTGGCGGAGGACGGTTCGCGTAAGCAGCCGGTGATGGTGCACCGCGCGCTTTACGGTTCGGTGGAGCGGTTTTTCGGCGTGCTGATCGAACACTACGCGGGCGCGTTCCCGGTCTGGCTGTCGCCGGTGCAGGCCGTGATGATCCCCATCAGCGAGCGCCACGCCGAGTATGCCAACCAAGTCGCCGGTCAGCTCAAAGCGATCGGCGTGCGCGTGGAAGTGGATGCCCGCAACGAGAAGATGAATGCAAAGATCCGGGGGCATGCCCTCGAGAAAGTGCCGTTCCTGCTCGTCGTCGGGGACAGAGAGACGGAGGCCGGAAAGGTGAACGTCCGCACGCGTGGAAAAGAGAAGACCGAGGACATGGCGACGGCGGAGTTTGTAGAGAAGATTAAGAAGCTGATCGAAGACAAGAGTCCTGGGCTGTGATGCTCGGCTAGGCGAGTCCCTGGTAACGCGTCACCCTTCCAAGCCATTGGCTGCGGCCACACGCCCGTACCAAAGGCCGGAATCTTTCACGGTGCGTTTCTGGTCGCGGAAGTCCACGAAAGTAAGCCCGTACCTCTGGCTGTAGCCATCGTTCCACTCAAAGTTGTCGAGCAGGCTCCAGGCGTGAAACGAGCGGACATTCGCTCCGTCCGCGATGGCCCGCGCCAACTCTCGCAGTTCGTCACGAAAGAAAACGGTGCGGCGAGTATCCGGGACGCGGCCCTTTTCCTTCTCATAGGGTGTGTCGAGATAGCTACAGCCGCTTTCTGTAATCTCGATGATGGGATGGTTGTACTCCTCGCTGATTTGCATCACCAGGTCGTAGATGCCGCGCGGCCAAACCTCCAGTCCGGCATCGGTGAGCGGCCCTTCCGTTGGCATCTCAGCGTGGAATTGGGTATAGCGATCGCGGCTGGCCCCCTCATCGTTTTCAATTTCCGTGCCAAAACTCGCAGGGCCGTGAGCCGCCTCAGTCGGGCTCGAGACGATGCGGCGTGTGTAGTAGTGAAAACCCACCCAATCGAGCGGCACCCGCATGATTTTTTCATCGCCGGGCATGAACCCCATTTCCTCATAAGGAGGCTCACCGACAAACGCTTTCGGATATTCCCCATGCATGGCAGGGTGCAGGAAGTAAGTGTTGTTCATGGCGTGATAGCGGGCAGTAGCAGCCCGGTCGCGCTCGCTCGCGGTCTTCGGGTAAGCCGGAGCCATGCCGTAGGCGCTGCCCACCGTGGCCCTCGAAGATGCTGCCTTGATGGCGCGAAAAGCTTCTCCTTGGGCCAGGTTGACGGTGTGCGCGGCCTTCAAGAACTGGCGGTAGTCAGCCTTACCTGGGGGATGGACGCCGACGCCATAGCCCAGATAGGTGAAAGACCAGGGCATGTTGAACGGAGCCCAGACGGTGATTCGATCGCCCAGATTCTTTGCCAGGATTCCTGCGTAATCTGCGAAGATCGCGGCCAGGTCGCGGTTGGGCCATCCCCCACGATCTTCGAGCGCTTGGGGCAGATCCCAATGATAGAGAGTGCAAAACGGACGAATCCCTGCTTCCCCTAGGGCGTCGGCGAGACGCTTGTAGTGGTCGAGTCCTTTTTGATTCACCGCACCCGCGCCCGTGGGCTGAATTCGCGACCAGGAGATCGAGAAACGGTAGCTTTTCTGGTGCAGGCGTTTCAGCAGCGCGATGTCTTCTGGGTAGAGATGGTACTGGTCGCAGGCGACGTCGCCCGTAGCGCCACCTTTGATCTTTCCCACGGTATGCGAAAAGCGATCCCATATGGATTCGCCCTTGCCGTCCATGCTCCACGCACCTTCTACCTGGTAGCAGGCGGTGGCCATCCCCCATAGAAATCCGGGAGGAAACTGCGCCCTCGGAGGTTCGGAAGACGCCATGGATCCGCCGTTCCCGTGGGGAGCCGGTGACGCATCCTGAGCGAGGCCGCGACTGGGGAGTAAAGCGCCACCCGCAGCGGCGAGGGTGTTGCTGAGGAAGTCGCGACGGTTCATTTCGCGTGATCTCCGGCGTGAGGAGTCAAAATAACACCGTTCGAGGACCACCGCAAAATCACGACTCTGCCTCCCGCTGGCGGTCCGTCAGGACAGCCCACCCAGGCCTTGCCGATGTACCATGTTCCCGTGCATTCACTTGCCGAACGCTTGTCCGGCCATATCCGCCGGGAGGAACTGCTCGGGGCCGGAGACCGCGTGGGCGTGGCCGTATCGGGCGGGATTGATTCGGTTGCGTTATTGCGCTTGTTGCTCGAACTGAGAAGTGAATTTGGCATCGTGATTTCCGTAGTTCATTTCAACCACCGGCTGCGTGCCGCGGAATCGGACCTGGACCAGGAGTTTGTTCGGAAGTTGGCCGAAGCGCACGGGTTGGAGTTTCATGTCGATGCTGGCGATGTGGCCCAGCTTGCCGCTGAACAGCATAGTGGTGTGGAGGCCGCCGCGCGTGAGTTGCGGTATGAATTCTTTCAGTCCTTGCTCGGCGCCGATGACGGCTCCGGTCTGGAACTCGATGTCTTGCCCGCGCCGGTTCTGAACAAAATCGCCACCGGCCATACCCTCGATGATCAGGCCGAGACCGTCCTGATGCGGTTAATTCGGGGCACGGGACCGAGGGGGCTCGGGGGGATCTATCCGCGCATTCTGGTGGGGCACGAAGACGGGGATGGACACGGCGAAGTCGTGCGTCCGCTCCTCGGCATCCGGCGGCGCGAACTGGAGCAGTATCTGGCAGACCGGAATCAACTCTGGCGGGAAGACTCCACCAACGCCGATTCCAAGTTCACCCGCAATCGTATGCGCAAGCTGGTGTTTCCCCTGCTCGAACGGGAGTTCAACCCTGCGGTGGTTGAAAGTTTTGCGGAACTGGCAGAGATTGCTCGCGACGAGGAAGATTACTGGGAGAATGAAACTTCAGGTTGGCTGGGGACCGTGGTGCAGTGGTCGTCGCCCGCCTGGGTGCGCGGGCTGCCGGTTGCCGGGGAGCCGGCGTCATTGGTCCAGATTCGGCCATCACCGCCGAGCGAGGACGATCGAGAATTGCTGGCTCGGCTGGAACAGTCCGGTACTCGGATGATGAATGCCTCGGTAAGCCGCCCGTGGCTGCTGACCGAGCCCAAGGCGGTGCAGCGGCGCGTGCTGAAGGCGATCGGTGAGCAGGCGGGGATTCCGCTGGAGTTCCGGCACATCGAGGAGATCCTCCGCTTCGCGGCCGATGCGGGTGCATCCGGTAAAGAGTTATCGCTACCCCTGGGATGGAAGCTTGTCCGCGAGCCCGAGGCGATGGTGTTCGTCACCCCCGATCTGAGCCGACCGGAGCGCCTGCCGGACTACGAATACTCGCTGCCCGTACCCGGCAGAGCCGCGGTGCCAGAACTGGGGGCAGTAATCGAGGCGTTGCGGATTGCTCCCGAAGGGGAGATCGCGGAGTATAATCCGCAGCAACTTCTTCGTGCGGATTTATTGCCGCGATCGTTGCTCGTGCGCAACTGGCGTCCGGGAGACCGGTTTTGGCCAGCCCATACGAAGGCGCCGAAGAAGATCAAGGAATTGCTGCAGGAGCAGCCGGGAGCGCGTCAGCTTGGGCCGCAAGGGCGCAGGTTTTGGCCGATCGCGGTGAGCGGAGAAGAGATCGTGTGGATGCGAGGCTGTCCGGTTCCGGCAAGATGGAGCGCAAAACGCGGTCAGGAAGCAGTGCTGATCCGAGAGCTGCCGTGGGCGGTCGATGACGCCAGGATTTAGCGGGTTCGTCAAGAAAAGCAAGTCAGAGCCAGGCGGGACGGGAGGCACACGGTTTGATGAACGCAGCCAGAGTGGAGCCACTTCGCCAGGTCATCGCCGCCGACCAAATCCAAAAGCGGGTGAAGGAACTAGGGCGCCATATTTCCGACGACTACAAGGGACAGACGATCCAAGCTCTGGCCGTTCTGGAAAACGCGTTCATGTTCATGGCGGATCTGGTGCGGGCGCTCGATGTGCCCGTGGTTTGCCAGTTCATCAAACCCAAATACAGCAAGCAGCACAGTACGCAGGAGGGTAGCGACGCGGGAGAGATCTTAGAGATTTTCTTCAGCCACGAGCCCGATATTCGCGGACAGCATGTTTTGCTGGTCGAGGGCTTGGTACATTCTGGAGTCACCAGCGAATTCCTGATGAGCGACTTGCGCGCGCGGGGGGCAGCTTCGGTGAAGTTGGTGACCCTGCTCGACCGCCAATCCGCCCGCCGGGTGGCTTTGCAGCCTGATTATTTCGGATTTCTGGTCGATGATGTTTTCCTGATAGGCTACGGTTTGGGGGCGGTAGAGCAAACCAACCGCAATATCCCTTATCTGGCAGCGGCGCCGAGCCCTCCCATGACTTAAGTCATGGAGATTCATGGAGCGAGCGACGCGCCTTTTTTCGAAGGACAAGGTAGAATAGAGGGCTTAGGGAATTTGCCCTATCCAAATTGGTGGAAGCGCATCTAATTTAGTGTCAGGAGCCGCGGCCGTATAGGCTTGATCGGGCGTCGGTCTCTTTTAGGAGTTCTTGGTGAATTCAACAGTCAAAACCGTAGCTTTTTGGCTCGTGATTGGTTTGTCCGCGCTCTTGCTGTGGCAGGTGATTCAGGCTGGCCGCAGCGGGCAGAAGGACAAGGAAGTCAATTTCTCCCAGTTCACGAGTGACGTGGATCAGGGCAAAGTGCACGATGTCCTGGTTGACGGCATGCAGTTGCACGGGAAGTATACCGACAACTCCGCTTTCCATACCACGGTTCCGGCAAATTATCCGGAGATGATCAAGGAGCTGCATGACAAGGGTGTCTCGATGACCTTCCGGGACGCCAACAGCGGGAGTTGGCCCCTGCAGCTGCTGGGAACGTGGGCTCCGCTCATCTTGCTGGGAGCGCTGTGGTTCTTCATGATCCGCCAGATGCAGACGGGCGGCAACAAAGCACTCTCGTTCGGGAAGAGCCGGGCACGCCTGCTCTCCATGCAGCAGAAAAAAGTCACGTTCAAAGACGTAGCCGGCGTGGAAGAGGCGAAGGAGGAGCTGCGCGAGATTATCGAATTCCTGCGCGAGGCGCAGAAGTTCCAGAAACTTGGCGGCAGAATCCCCAAGGGAGTGCTTCTGGTCGGACCTCCGGGAACCGGCAAGACGCTTTTGGCTCGGGCGGTTGCCGGCGAGGCCAATGTGCCTTTTTTTTCCATCTCTGGTTCCGACTTCGTGGAAATGTTTGTCGGCGTCGGCGCCAGCCGAGTGCGCGACCTGTTTGAGCAGGGCAAAAAGAATGCGCCCTGCATCATTTTCATCGACGAGATTGATGCGGTGGGGCGGCATCGCGGCGCAGGGCTCGGCGGTGGTCACGACGAGCGTGAGCAGACCTTGAATCAGTTGCTGGTGGAGATGGACGGCTTCGAATCGAATGAGGGCGTTATCCTCATGGCGGCAACAAACCGGCCGGATGTGCTGGACCCGGCACTGCTGCGGCCGGGACGTTTTGACCGGCGCGTGGTGGTCAGCCGCCCTGATGTTCGCGGTCGGGAAGAGATTCTGCGTGTACACACACGCAAGATCCCTCTTGCCGAGGATGTCGATCTCTCCGTGCTGGCGCGTGGCACTCCCGGATTCTCGGGTGCGGACCTGGCCAATATGGTCAACGAAGCGGCTTTGGCAGCAGCGCGGCAGAATCGCAAGGCGGTGCTGATGTTTGACTTCGAAGTGGCCAAAGATAAGGTCCTGATGGGCGTGGAACGCAAGTCGCTGATCCTTTCCGACGAGGAAAAGAAGGTTACGGCGTATCACGAAGCGGGGCACGCTCTGGTGGCCGCGAAGCTGCCCGGCTCCGATCCCGTGCACAAAGTCACGATCATTCCCCGGGGCATGGCCTTGGGCGTCACCATGCAGCTGCCCATTGACGACCGACACAATTACACCCGGGAGTATCTGAAAACCGACCTCGCCATTTTGATGGGGGGGCGTCTGGCAGAGGAGCTTTTCCTCAACCAGATGAGCACCGGAGCGGGAAACGACATTGAGCGAGCCACTGAAATGGCCCGCAAGATGGTATGCGAGTGGGGCATGAGCGATCTCGGGCCTCTGACCTTCGGTAAGAAAGAAGAGCAGATATTCCTGGGCCGCGAAATCAGCCAGCACCGTGATTACAGCGAAGACACCGCCATCAAGATTGACGGCGAGGTCCGCAAACTGGTGAACCAGGGTTACGAAACGGCCAAGAATATCCTCGAAGGGAATCGCGACACGCTGCAGAAGATTGCCGCGGCTTTGCTCGAGAGGGAGGTGCTCGACGCCTCCGAAGTGATGTTGCTGGTCGAGGGCAAGGAACTGCCTCCGATGAAGTCCCCTTCCAAGCCCGATGACGGCGTGCAGCAGGTGCTGAAGCCGGAGCCGGGACGAGGAATTGTGAAGGGCGGGGAAAGCCCAGCGCGGGCTTAGGCGAGTTTTCAGCAATTCGTTTCCAGTACAGGGGCGGCCTAAACAGCCGCCCCTCATTTTGGGGGGCTAGACTTTGTCCGTCTGCGCTCGACGACGAGCAATTGATTGCCACCCTGTCTTTTTCAATTCCGGAGAGATGGGGCGAGCTTTTCAACCATTCACGATGCTCATCATGTGCTCGGGATAGCGATCTCCGGCCGCGGCGCCAGTAGGAAAGATTTCGTCGATACGGCGTAGATCTTCCGGGCTCAGCTTCACCTCGAGCGCTGCAACATTTTCTTCCAGATACTTGCGGCGCTTGGTGCCCGGGATGGGCACGATGTTTTCATCCTGAGCGAGCACCCAGGCCAGCGCCAGCTGCGCTGGCTTCGAGCCTTTTTCCTTTGCGATTTCCTCGACCCGGTGCACGAGGTCAAGGTTTCTCTGAAAGTTCTCACCTTGAAAGCGAGGAGAAGATCTGCGGTAGTCGTCCTCGGGGAAATCCTCGAAGCGCGTGAACTGACCGGAGAGAAAGCCGCGTCCGAGCGGACTGTAAGCCACGAAGCCGGTGCCGAGTTCACGGCAGGCAGCGAGAATTTCGTCTTCCGGTTCGCGACTCCAGAGCGAATATTCCGTTTGCAATGCGGCAATGGAATGTACCTTCACCGCGCGCCGCAGAGTTCTCGGCGATGCCTCCGAGAGGCCGATGTGGCGAATTTTTCCTTCTTGTACCAGCTGGGCCAGCGCACCTACGGTCTCTTCGATCGGTGTGGCGGGATCCACGCGGTGCTGATAGTAAAGATCGATGGTCTCGACTCCCAGGCGCTTCAGACTTGCTTCACAGGCACGCCGGATGTAATCCGGCTTCCCATTGACCCCACGGACTTGCGGGTTGGCGGGATCGCGGACGATGCCGAATTTCGTAGCCAGCACGATCTTGTCACGTTTGCCTTTAATGGCCCGACCGACCAGTTCCTCGTTTTTATACGGCCCGTATACATCCGCCGTATCGAGAAAGTTGATGCCCAGTTCGAGGGCACGGTGAATGGTGGCGATGGATTCGGCGTCGTCGCGTCCGCCATAAAACTCCGACATGCCCATGCAGCCTAATCCCAGGGCAGAAACTTTGAGCCCGCTACGTCCGAGTTCGCGAAGTTGCATGATGATTTCCTTTCTGATCAACCGGCTCGAATTTATGAAAGAGCAAGTTACAAGTTAATAGATGCGGAGGAGCGGCTTGCGGGATTCAGTGACATCGCCCACGTGACGTGCGGGAACGCCAGCAGCCTGCAGCTGGACGAGCAACTGCTCGCGCTGTACCGCGGCGACGGAGAAGAGAAGGCCGCCGGCGGTCTGAGGATCAAACAGCACTGTCTTAAGCTCGTCGCTGAGCGGGGCTTCGTAGCCGACTAAGCATTCGGCAAAGTCGCGGTTGTTCTTCAGGCCACCGGGAATGTATCCCGCGCGAATACATTCCAAGGCGCCGGGCAAGACCGGGATGTCTTTCGAATACAATTGCAGCGCCACATTGCTGGCCAGCGCCATTTCGCGGGCATGTCCGATCAGGCCGAAGCCGGTGATATCGGTCATGGCATGGATAGGAAAATCTCCTTGCTGAATTACCTCCGCGGCGCGCTGGTTCAGGGTACTCATCGAGCGAACCGCTGCCTCGATCCATGCCGGCTCAGCTTTGCCTTTTTTGATCGCGGTGGAGATCACACCCGTGCCCAGAGCCTTGGTGAGGATGAGAGCGTCACCTGGCTTGGCTCCGGCGTTGGCGAGAACTTTCCTGGGATGGACGAGCCCGGTAACCGCATATCCGAACTTGGTTTCTTCGTCGCGAATGCTGTGGCCGCCGATCACGGTGCATCCGGCTTCGATCATTTTGGAGAGGCCACCCGCCAGGATGCGTTCGAGAATCTCCAGATCGGCCTTCTCGGGAAAACACACCAGAGCGAGCGCCGTGAGCGGCTTTCCCCCCATCGCGTAAACGTCGCTTAACGCGTTGCTTGCGGCGATCTGGCCGAACGTGTACGGGTCGTCAACGATAGGCGTGAAAAAATCGACAGTTTGAACCAGCGCTTGATCGGGCCCGATTTGATACACTCCGGCGTCGTCGGCGTGATCGAAGCCGACTAGCACGTTCGGGTCCTGTTGCCGGGCTAATTTCCCAAGCACCGTGTCCAGCGCCGCCGGACTCAGCTTGGACGCTCAACCCGCAGCTTTTACGGACTCCGTCAGGCGAAATGGTCTTGCTTCGGACATAAAATCATTGTAGCCGGGTTACGCTCCGCCTTTATCGACGCCGATCTTTCGCTTCTCGGCTTCGATTTTGTGGGCGATTACTTACTGTGGCGGCGCCAGAACCGCGCGGGAGTTTCAAAGCGTCAGCCAGCCACAGGTTGCCGGAAGCGTCTATGAACCATCCCTGAGGGCTCGCCAACCAGACGGTCGCTGCCTGGGCCGCCATCCCCCCGAGGCTCCGGCGCAGGATCGTACGAACGGCTGCAAGAATGATTGCCTACCACCGTGGTGATGACGCCAAGTCCGGTTTCACCGCAGGCCGCCTTACCGGACAGCCCGTCGGCAGAACCCGCCCCCGAATTGGCTGAGCCAC
>Ga0210398_10000585_pt1 | contig 41039 bp, 43 predicted proteins | sample IncBWC4OmetaG_FD_161047 | JGI IMG/M metagenome (GOLD analysis project Ga0210398, IMG submission 161047) | Forest soil microbial communities from Barre Woods Harvard Forest LTER site, Petersham, Massachusetts, United States - Inc-BW-C-4-O | ecosystem: Environmental > Terrestrial > Soil >... | reverse complement strand
GGCGATCCCTTCCAATTGCCGCCCATCGAGGGAGAACCCTTCTTCGCCAAATGGCCGTCGCCGCTGTTCAAGCTGACCGAGGTGCACCGGCAAGCCGCTGATTCACTCATCCTTGAGATGGCAACTGAGATACGCCGCCACGGTGAACTGCCCACCGGCAAGCCCTACGATCCCGATGAAACCCCCCAACGTCTCGCCAACGCCGACATTGTGATATGCGCGCTGAGGGACACGGCGAGGCGCATCAACGCGCGGGTCAGAAAGCATCGGCTCGACGGATTCAACCCTTACCGGCACCGCCTGCCCATCGTCGGCGACATGTTGATCGCCACCGGCAATGATCGCGAGAGCGGCATCTTCAACGGCGCAATCTGGCAGGTATCGCTTGTGCAGCCGCGCAGCAGCATCGCTCTCGATCTCAGCCTGATCGATCCGGACACCGGCGAGTATCGCGAGGCATTGGTGCCGAAAGGATGTTTCGATCCCGAATGCGGCGAAGTCCCCAAGCTTCTGCCGTCCGGTGTTGTGGCGATGGATTTCGGCTACTGCCTCACCGCTCACCGGGCGCAAGGGTCGGAATGGCGCAACGCCGTCATTCTGGATGAAAGCCGGTCGTACGGGTTCGAACGCATGAGGCCGAAGGGAATGAAATTAAAAGAATTCACTAAGCGCTGGATGTACACATCTGTCACGCGGGCAAGTAACCACGTCGAGGTAATCGAATTCTCATAACGAAAATGCCGCCCGGAGATACTTCACGGACGACATTAACGGGAGTTAGATGAAATGTACTTATCAGGCGAAGGAAATTCTAAAGGTTTCTGCGGATATTGTCAACAAGTGAATTGCCTTTATGCTTTAGATAATGTATCTTTACTGAAAGAAAAGACCCCGCTTGGTGTAGCGGGGTCTAAAGGGAGTTCTAGTTTGCCCTAGAGGAGAGTTGCACTAGCACTTGGGAGTAACTAATGCAGGAACGGAATACTTATTCACGTTCAAAAAGGCAAGAAGAAAAGAAGACTCGAAAAGATTCTCTATTTATTAGGGTAGAGCAAAGAGACCTTCAGGCGGTTTCTAAATGGCTTCTTGAGAACCGTGAAGATGGAGAGCTTGACGCCAGCACCATCGGATTTCTCAGAAGTGTGATTGCAAAACCCGATCCGAAACACTGCACAAGCGTAGGAAAGATCGCTCAACGAGCCGTCACGAAGCTAGGGCTGACCGAGCGGGAGTTTTGGGATGAAGCCGAGCCTTACCGAGCTGAACCGTCACGGAGAGAGCGTAAGCGGGAAACGGTCGGCTACGTCGATAAGCTGCGGCTGATGCAGCGGATTACCGGAGACAAGCATCTCAGCCCCAACGAGATGTTGGTCTACCAATCCCTCTTTCGTCACGCCAATGAAGGCCGGGGCGATGTGGCGTGGCTGTCGCTTAACATGATTGCCGCTGACATCGCCCGCGACAGACCAAGCGTCTGCCGGAGCCTAAAGACCCTGGAGGCAAAGGTCGGCTTCAAAATCGAGCATAGCAATGGTGGCCGAAACAAGCGGTCGGAATACCACGGTGTGATCGCGAGTGTGGTTAAACGCTATGATGCAGGTGCGACAGTTTGCGATGGAGAAACTGTCGCACCTGGCCGCGACAGTTTAGGGAATGAAAACTGTCGCACCCAGGGCGCGACACGCAAGGATAGTTATAGAGAGAAGGGAGATAAATTAAAGAAAGAAAGAAATAGCCCGCGCGCGGAGCGCGGGGCGGCTGACCCTTCTTCCTTTAGTTCTGATCCCGGTAAGGAAGGTCGGGAGCTTGATAGTAGGGAATATCAGCAAGCGTCCCGGCGAGCCGCCGTGTACGGCAGGGGCAAGCCTATTGAGGCGGACTTCGCGTGGGTCGAAGAATTGAAGGCGAAATGCCGGGATGCGATGCACCGGCATCGGCACGGCCACTATGACGAACGCACCGGCGATTGGCAGATGCCCGCCTATTCCTTTTATCAAAACGGTGAGCTTGTCGTGCCCGACGACGAAGACTACGCCGACCTGCTGAAAGCAGAGCGGATCAACGATGATCGGGTGTCCGGTACCGTCAGGTACAAGCGCCCGAGCAACTGGCAGCAGTTTTGGCAGCAGACCTATTGGTCTTATGGCCTCGCCCCGGATGACGTTAAGGCGGCCGTCAAACGTGGCGACATGAACCCGGCTTTCGATCTTGGCCTGATGAGCGAAGGTACGGAACTGGAATACGCCCAGGTCGAAGCCGCGTTAGGAAAATTCGTCGAGCGCATGGAAAAGGAAGACGAGCGCTTTCCTGGCCCGGAAGCGGCCCTGAGAAGGTTGCGCGGGTGGATGAAGCACGAAAACGTATAACAACAAGACCGGGTGCATAGGGTGTTTGGATGAAAACGAACGAAGCGCTACGCGGACATACACCGATCACGGAGACGATGGACGAATTCCTCCGGCAGGTATCCCGCCTGCGCATCAATGCCGGTCACAGTGGTAGTGCATACCTGCAAGACCTAATCGCGGTCTTTGGTGGCGCACCCGACCACCTGTTGCGAGCACTGATGGCGGAACTGAAACGCCAGGGTCGTGACTTCCGCCCCAGCGTGGATGAGTTGCAGATGATGGCGCGGAAGATCACCCGCCGCCGTGATCCCATCGCATTGTCGCCGAATGAGCCGATCCCGCTTGGCCCGGATAATCTGCCGCTGATCACCGAGCCAATGTGCCGCCTATTGCAGTCCCTACTGCGGCCGAAATGGAAGACTCACCCTGACTACAGACGGTTGAACCGAAACGACGAAATTGACGACTATTTGAAGGACGTACCGAGGGCGATCTTCCGCCTCCCCGATTTCGCGGTTGATGTGATCCGCGACGAGATGTTGGCGGATGAAGACCGCACCTATAGACCCGCGCCGAAAGAGTTATGGCGGATGGGAAAGGCAATCATCACCACGCAAGCAGAGTTGCGGGATCGGATAGGGATGTATTGCGACCCATATGCAGAACCGGGAAAAAGAAAGAAACCGAAGCGCAGAAGGGATATTTTCACTTTTTGACTTACCAGCAGAGACTGCCACCTCAGATAGATCAGCAGTCATCAGCGTGGTAAACGCCATGGTCAGACTATTCGTTTTCCCGTCTTTGATTTTCCACCACATAGGGAGGCCTTCGTCAAAACATTTATCGTTTGCTAGGTACGCGCCGCGCTGCAGATCATGTTGAATCGAAAGTCGTACAAACTGAATATCATTAATAATAAGGTCGTCTGGAAGATGGTAATCAGCCACCAACGATACAGTGATTTCCGACTTCAACGCATTTTCCGCAGTGGGCCAAGACAAATACAAAATAACACTTCCCTCTGTTTTCGTATATTCGTCATCCCAGGCTTGATACATCGCCAGAGCAATGCAAAGCACCGCGAATGCCGCCAACGAACGGAAGGGATGGGTCTTCCCTTTATACGCAAACCAAAGACTTACAAGAAACCCCAAGACGCCACTGACCAGAGCCATCCAATGCGAGCAAATTGCCGCTAAGTACGTGATGGGGTGCCAGCTCTCCATGAGGCCGAAGCGTAATGACGCGTAACCGCTAGTGCCAAGAACAAACCTTCAAGCGTCAACCATCCCGGTACTTCCAGCATTCATGGCGTTGGTGTCTGTATCCCCAAAATGAAACGAGTACATTTGGAACAGCCTTGTAACAACGTCTTAGACCCGTTTGAATTCATTGAGTGATTTTATAGACAAACGGATACACATTCCGTTGTCTCTTTTGGACAGTAAATGCCCTAAGTTATTGTTCTGGAATACTCATAAAATATACTTGCAGTATATGGCGGATATATGTAGTATTGATATACGATAACGAGTATTTATATGCCGCGTTACCACACGTACGCAAGAGAAGTCATCCTTGGACAGCCTGATGGGCGAAGCAAGGAAGGTCTATTACTCCGTTCTGTTAAGCGTGATCTGTTTAATCATTTTGGCAGTGAGAAGAATGTCACTCTGCCACAGCGTATACTTTGCGAGAGAGTGGCCCACCTTCAGCTAATGCTTTCGAAGTTTGAAGAGCGTGCTTGTCGTGGAGAGCTAACCCCCCACGACCACCGGGAATACGTCTGCTACAGCAACAGCTTGGCTCGCGCCTTAACCGCGTTGGGTATCGGGCCACGTGAGCAGAAAGCAGCCAAGCGGGAAGCGCCGACCCTGTCCGAGTTGTTCCCATGACCAATTGCCCTTGTTCTTCCACTCGCGGTGTTGTCGGGGTTGTGCGTCGGAGCGTAACGCCGCGCTCCGATGCTACCAATGCCACCGGGCGACCGAGTTGGAAGAGCGGGGCATATAGCGAAGACCGGCCCTTGGCATATCGGGTGGGTTTCTCGCTTACGCGGCGGCGGTGTGTCCGTCACTCCGTGGATGCCCCGCCGCCGCAACCTTTCGCCGGGTAGCGTGACGTGAACACCCCGGCCACGATTCCATCATCGATCCCCAACGCGACGATCATCGAGGCGATGGCGCACGACGCTGTGTGGCGCGGCTGGTTTAAAGACCCCAAGACATGGGCACCATGGCGTTCGTTCCTCAAGACGCTATTCGCGCTGCCCCTAGATGCAACCGAGCTAAAGCTCTATCGCGAATGTACGCGACGTACAACGCCGCCAAAGCAAGGCTTCACTGAGGCGTGGCTTGTCGTGGGCAGGCGTGGTGGCAAGTCAATGGTGCTTGCTTTAATCGCTTGTTACTTGAGCGTATTCAGAGATTGGACTCGGTTTTTGTCACCAAGCGAGATCGGGACCATTCGTATTATTGCCACTGACAGAAAACAGAGTCGCGTCATTCACCGTTACTGTCGAGCGTTGCTTACACAAGTGCCATCCTTCAGCTCCCTTATCAAGCGGGCAGATGATGATGCAATTGAGCTAACGAACCGCGTCACCATCGAAGTGCAAACGGCCAGCTTCCGTTCGGTTCGTGGTTACACGGTCATCGCATGCCTGTGCGACGAGATCGCTTATTGGCGGAACGATGAGACCGCAGCGAACCCGGACAGCGAGATCATTGGTGCAGTTCGTCCGAGCATGGCGACGATCCCCGGTGCGATGCTGCTCTGTGCATCGTCACCATACGCAAGGCGAGGTGAGTTGTGGCAGGCGCATCGTAATTACCACGGCCGGGATGATGCAGGCGTGCTGGTATGGCAGGCACCGACCCGCACCATGAACAGTACGGTGCCGGAAAGCTTCATCCGTGCCGAGTTGGACAAAGACCCAGCGAAGGCAGGAGCGGAGTATCTCGCCCAATTCCGTTCAGACATCGAGTCATTCATCAGCCGTGAAGTGGTCGATGCAGCCGTAGTACCGGATCGCCATGAGCTTCTGCGCAGGCAAGGCGTTAGCTACGTGGCCTTTGTCGATCCCGCAGGCGGTAGTGGTCAGGACAGCATGACCGTTGCCATTGCCCATCGGGAAAAAGATGGGCGCGTGGTGTTAGACGCTGTTCGCGAAGCGCGACCTCCATTCAGCCCCGAGGCCACTGCGGTTGGCTATGCTGCATTCATCCGTGGCTACCACTGCGCCCGTGTCACAGGCGATCATTACGCAGGCGAGTGGCCTAGGGAGCAGTTTCAGAAAGGCCGGGTGCAATACGTCACCAGCGACAGACCGAAGAGCGCGCTTTATCAAGACGCCCTGCCGCTACTGAATTCCGGCTCCATCGAGCTATTGGATCACCCCAGGCTTATTAGCCAGCTCTGTGCACTTGAACGTCGTACGTCCCGTGGTGGCCGGGATTCAATAGATCATCCACCGGGTAGTCACGATGACGTGGTGAATGCCTGTATGGGCGCGATCTGCCTCGCTGCCGATGCCAAACACCAAGGAATTCGAATCAGCCCCGACATCATGCGCCGTGCACGGTTGCCCAATGCCCTACGCGGCCGCACCACAGTAGGCACGTTTCCCAGATAGGAGTTTCAAATGCGAGCACTCTGCTTCGATGAAGTTGTCCGCGATTCACGCGGAAGAATGGAACCGCACCCTGCGGCACTAGCAATGGATGGAGCCAGTCGTATGACACGTTACAAGCGTTACGCCCGCGATGAAGAGCCGGATAACGACGGCATTGATGAATTGTGCGCGATCATTTCGCGACTTTCCACGGATCAGAAAGAGCGGCTGCTTTCCCATCTCACATCCGAGCTTGAGGAACCCGGTCAGGATTCCCGCCGTCGCCGCCGTCCTGCCCGCGACGAGTTTATCGACGGATCAGAGGGTCGCGGCAGTCAGTACAAGATCGATGGTGAACTTCTTGAGCCAGCCCGTGGTGAAGATCGTCGGCGTCCGGCGATGGATTCTGGGCCCCGTCGTCCTATCGGGTCAGGCGCCAATTTTACTTGGCGCTTCCCCGATGCCGCGCGCATTAAGGTCATGCCCTAATGGCCGAAGATGCGGAACCACGCCTTCGGCTTGCCGCTGCAATCGAGCAGCTACAGCAGGCCGAGGCCCGTCGTGTCCGGCTGGAAGCGGCGAAAGCCCGGAGCCGCGACGAATACGGGGAACTCGACAAGGCTTTGCACCAGGCCCAGCGCGCGCTTGCCAAAGCCATAGCTGCCAGCCCCGAGCCGAACCGCGTAGCTGTGTTCTTGGGCGAAGCAGAACCCGATGATTCCAATGCGGTTGATGTCGAGAAGGCCAAGGCGATGGTTCAGGACGCCAAAGCCGGGATCGCCCGCATGGACGCGCAGTTCGACACCGAGCGCGAAGCCGTCGCCGCCGTCGACCTCGACATTCAAGCGGCACAGGTTGGCTTGAAAGACGCGATAGCCGAGGTGGTAGCCGGTCGCATGCATTTGGTGAAGGATGGCCTTGAGGCCGCGAAGCGTCGAGTAGCTTCATTGGAATAATCGAATTTACGATTTTGAAGTCGCTGGACACTATTGGGGCGTTCAGGACGCTGGCCTTCAGGAGCAGCAACGGCAGAAGTCCCGATCCTGAAGTGGCCCAGGAATGGCTTCGGGTCATCGAGCAGCTTGCTACCAATCCCGACACGCCACTCCCCGCGAACGCTACCGGACGCAGGGTGAAATTCGAACGAACCGTTGTTGGCACGCAGCGTGACATGCCGCTCGCCGGTGAGGCTGTTCACTAATGAACTGCGTCCCATTTGCCCTGGCGAAATTAACCCGACTGCCCTTGGCAGAAATCGAGGCGTCCCTTCAGCCCTATGTTGAGGATGGGTGGGTGCGCTTTGACGGTGATGGGCAGATCGGCGTCAAGCCCGATGGCGCTGTTGCCGTGCTGATCGATAGCGGGTTCAAAGTGGCCCGCTTTACCGGCGATGGCGACCGCCCCGATGGCGAAGAGCATACCGTCGCGGAGTGGGGAAAAGCATCGGCACGTGCGCCACAGCCATTTTTGATCTGGCTCGTAGGCCACGCGATGGTGGCAGGCAATGGCCTGATCTTCGATGCCGACCACCCCGAAGGGGTTCTGCCCACATTGCATCCAAACGCAGCCGATCCGGTGCCATTGGCGTATCGGGTGCGCCGACCTAAGGAGTGACAGATGAACGGAAAGGTAAAGTGGTTCGACCCGCTGAAGGGTTATGGCTTTCTGATCAGCGCTGAAGGCGATCAGCAATTCTTCGTCCACGCGACCGAGTTGGCGTCGTCAGAATTCGACACCCTGATCCCGGAGCAGCTCGTCACCTTTGATGTACGGCCCGATCCCCGAGGCCGCAATTCACAGGCCGTCAACTTGCGTGCGCCCGATACCAAACAGGCACCCCGCGCCTCGGCCCCGAGAAAGGCCGCCAATGCTGCCGGGCCACAGCCCTAGCCTGCTAACCGCTTCGTGCGCCAGCGACGCCCAGGCCCGCCGCCCAACCCGTCGCTTAAGCCATATTCCGGGAAAGTTGCGCCCTCAGTGCTCCGAGAGAACCCGGGCTAGTTGGCTAATCGCCTCCTGATGCTTCTCGTTTTCGATCTGCGCGAAATTACGGGAGATCTCGAGCAGCATCCGCTGACGTGGCGTCTCCCGATGGTGGGTTTTATCGACAAGCCCTTCGAAGAAATACGCGAGTGGCGTGTTCATCACACGCGCGATCTCGTATAGGCGGCCTGCCGAGACGCGATTAATACCGCGCTCGTATTTATGAGCCTGCTGATAAGTGACACCGATCATCTCGGCGAGTTGCTGCTGGCTCCAACCAAGCATGATGCGGCGTTCGCGGATGCGCAGGCCGACGTAGTCATCCGCCCCGCCCGCCGTCTTCCTCGGTTTTGTCATGAATAAGCACCTCTTCCCGTGCACGACGCGACCATGTGGGCGCTTGTGCGGTGTCTACAAACGCGGAGGACGACGCGTCATCCCAACCGATGTGCATCATCTAGCCAACCGGCTTCGTCCGTTGCGCGCGGTCCGCGCCGCGCGTGTGGCCGAGGCCCAGCTCCTTCGCCAGTTCGGAACGGCGGGCCGAATAGGTCTTGGCGATCAGCGGATGATCGGGGCGCAAACCCCACCTCTGACGATATGCATCGGGTGACAGACCATGCGCGCCCATCAGAGGCCGCCGCAGCATCTTGGCCTTGAAACCGCAGTCAAGGCAGATCACCGCCTCGTCAGTAACGCTACGCCGGATCGGAACCGCCGGTTCGAGCGCTTTGGGTGCGGGTGCCGATTGCCCTAGGCTGGCAAGGGCATTGCTCACCGTAGCGATTACCTCTGGCAGCGCTGATTGATCGAGATGGTTTCTGCGGACGTAGGCCGAGACGATCTCGGCGACGTGCGACTTCATTCCGTTTGCCTCTTCGAAGCTTTAGCAGCGTCCAGTAAACACAAGGCGGATGACCGGATGCAATCGTAATTTATATAAAACCCGGACTGACAACTTTTGCGGGATCGAACGACCAACCGAGGCCGAGCATCGAAGGTGCGGGTTAGCGCGTCGGGAACTTCCGGGCCTCTGTGCGGGTTGATAAAGACACGCCGCTGCCCATCCCCCCATTGAATAGCAGCAGCGTGCCGCGCGGATCTGAGCCCGGCGTGACCTCCCTCTGGCGCGCCGGGTTTTTCTTTCTGACGTCCACAATCATAGATTTAATAATTCTCCGAGTTGACATCTTTTAACGAGAGACCGTGACCTCCCGACCCAACGCCAAATCCCGGCGTTGGAATTGGAGGACATCATGGCAAAGACGACCACCACGACGACCACCAAGGCAGCAGCAAAGCCTACCCCGGCCCCGGTAGTTGTTGGCCCGAACAGGTATCAGCGCGCCGCAGCTATCATCCTGCAACACGGGCTAGGCGCTGAGATCGACCTAGACGAATTGGCTGTGCGTTGTGGCTTCTCCAACGCGACAGCCGGGTACTGCCTAGCTGCCTACCAAGGCATCACGGCTGCATTGCGGGACGCCAAGATGCTGCCCGCCCGCAAGATGGCCCGAAACACCGAAGCGCCCGTATCAGCCCCTAAAGTGCCTATTTCGGTTACGAATGGTACAAAAACCGGGGCAAAACAGGCCGTCACGGCTGAAAACGGGGTTGAAGTGGCCGGGGAAGGCCCTGTGGTGGCCGAAAATGGCCGTCTGGTGGCCCGAGAAGTGGCTGAACCCGAACCCGCCGTTGCGTAGCCGCAAACAGCTTTCCCCCACCACAGGCCCGCCTCCGACGACGAGGCGGGCTTTTTCGTTGGCAACCCAAGCCCTAGACACAAATTTTCAAACCGAAGCCGAGATTGCCGCAAAGGAGAAAGATAAGCGAAGTGGGTCGATCAGGGGGAAAGCATGACGGACGTAATCGGATCCGTGAGCTTTGCAGTGGCTCTCTCCGTTTTCTTAGGTTGGTGCTTGTGGCGGGCCTGTAAGCCGGAAATTAACTTGAGGGCAAGGGCAGGATTTCGATCCGAAGAGCAGACGGATGGGACAGCCGCTCGCCCGCCTGCTTCCAGCCAAAAAAATGGGCCGCGCCCAAGCAGCTGAACGCGACCCCTAGTCCTCTGCTAGCCAACACGCGCTGGAACGCGAGAACCTGCGCGCCCCCTCATGATAACATGCCTGGCTAGTGCGGGTTGTGCAGGTCACAGCTAGCTGTTCCGTTGCAGCAACTTAGCGGCCGTGAACGCCCGGCCAACGAATCGGAATTAAGGAATCGGCCCCAAATCAACCCTTCGTGGCTGTCGATTCATGCCTTGACGACATACGGTAGTGTGAGCGAACCTTTAGGGAACATAAGCGGCTGACAGAGGCGAAGCCGACTGTGACCAAAACGGAAAAGTGACCATGCAGGCTCGCTACGCCCGCCTGTTTACTGATGAAGGGGGCGTTTCTCGCTTCGAGGATTTGACGGTTCAGTTAGAGGCAGGATTTTCCGCGCCAGGGATGAGGACGGCCATTCTGTCGGCTCCCTTTCTTGCAAGCGAGGGAAGCTTCTGGGTAGGCGTTCCAGCCGCATTGTTAGACGACTCACCGCATCCGTCTCCACGCCGCATGATCTTCGTGACCGTGCAGGGCGAGTATCAAATTACAGCTAGCGGCGAAACACGCAGTTTCCCGGCAGGAAGCGTGCTGGTTGCCGAGGACATAACGGGAGCTGGTCACACGACCAAAATCGTCAGCGACGCGGGAGACGTGATCATATTTGCTGTCAATTTACCCGTTGCGTGAGCGGCAATCACCGCGCGTGTTTGGCAAGTACATAATCTCCTTTCTTTGAGTACCTTTAGGGAACACCGATGCGCGCCCTATACGATGCCCGTGTCAGCGATCTTGGCCCCGGCGATCTCGTCGTCATCGAGTGCGGGTGCGGGCACACCGAAACGCTGATAGCATCGATGCTCGGGACAGCCGGGGTAGCGCCTTATTCGAAGGTGCAAGACCTAGCCCCAAAGCTTCGTTGCAGGGAATGTGACGTAAAGGGCCGGGCCGTCGTGTCGATCAGGTGGAGCGACGCTTAAAGAAAGGGCCTAGCGCTCGGCGGACGCTTTTAGTTTCCGTGCTTATCAATGCTTCTTGGATAAAGCGCCCCTATCAAGGGATGCACTGCCTCGGACACATTTTCGAGTGGGTGTGATGAGCAGTAATTGTACAACCAAGCCGCGATAGCATTTGAATCAGAATGCCCCAGTATGGAGTAGGTCAGATCAGTTTTTTCATCATAGGCTGTTAGATACCCCATTATCCATTGTAAGATTTCGTCGTAAATTGTTTGAGCGAACAACGGTGGTTCATCGATATTTCAACGAGGGTATACCGTCGTATATTTTCCGCAAGTCTGAGTGCCGGCGCCATATACTTCAAATTTCCCGTCTAGATCTGCGGCGTACAAGTTGCTGCAAGGATGCAGCAGAAGGGCGAAGCCAACGAAGACCCACGATTTTAGCGCCCGCCTAAATCTCACTTCGGCCCGCCTTTTTTTGTGGCAAAAATTTGGGCTGCGCAGCCTTGGGGGGTTATCGCAGCCCAGTTCGTCATCAATGGAGAGGTGGGAAGGATCTGGGGAAACTTCCCATGCGCACGATAGCGCGGTTTCAACCAAGAGTCGCTAGTTACGGTTAATTACCGCCTCGCGCCCCAGCAAGCCATCCGAGAACAGAAAAAAAGCAAATCAAAATGTTTATTTAGAAATATACGAAGTGTTGTGTCCATTACAGACATGTCTTACACGCACGTCTCGGTGTATATATGCTCATGATTTTTTTCTGTTTCGTTATCCGTATATTGAATTATAGCGAGCGAATATATCATAGTATGATCATTGTTGGCCCATGGCTCGTAATATTGTTGCATCTGATTTGTTTCATCAGGAACACTGAAGAAGACGTTATCTTGGCCAGCCTCAAGAACAGTGTTCGAAGGAGATTTGTCATTCGTTATGAGAATTTGTAAATACAGCATCACACCATCAACGGCATTGTCATCAAGTCTTCCAACCGCTACCGTTGTGAGTCCAAGATGCTTTTCGTGGTACGCATCAGCTTTCCTGTCATTCTTGGTGAAATAATTAACAACGAATAGCTTTTTATTATCATCAACGCGCTCTTCGATTTTACTAATGGCGACTTTAGCGTTATCAGCGCCTAGTGAGCGCTTGGGTTCTTCAGTCGGTCCGTTCTGACTGATACGCCAATTAATCGCAGTTGATGCCAGTGCGACTACAACCAAAACCCATGGAATCCATCGAAAAGAGCCGCGCGCATCATCACCCCGTCCCGATGGACGAGTTGCGGCTTTGGGCATTGCGGATGGACGTTTCCGGCTATTAACAACGCCGATAATGGCGACGATTAACAAGCCTAATGTCGCGGCTGCACTGACGACTTGAGCTATGTCGCTGACGCTCAACGAAATGCGCCTATCGTTATTGCCATCACCCCTTGAATGGGCGATGTCCAACACTGTTACCAAAAATGGCCAACCCCCGCTACGCTGCGTTTGTCACAGCGGCGTGCTCTTCGTCGGTAAGGTCGAGGCGGGGCATTCCGCCAAGGATAAGGGCGCTGATAACGGCGGGAATCAAGCCCTTTCCGGATCAACTGACCATCGCGGGCACCGTCCAGCACCGCACGAGACTGTGCGGGAAAATTCGGGAATAGACGAGACTCCGCGACCCAGAAATCCGGCTTTTGTGCACCCGGCGTCGGGATTCAGAATCTCCGTATAGCTGAATCACGCCAGCCGCCAATTCCGGCGGCTGCGTCTCTTGAAGGGAGTTTGAGTTCCGATGTCAGCAATCAATGTCGAAAAATGGCAGCAAACGCTTGAGCGTGCGCGTCAGCGTGTGCGTGACCGCACCTGCCGATGGCTAGAACAGACCTACGAAGAACGGGATGGCGAGGAAGCGCCCCTACTTTCCATGGACAGTCTGCGTGAGATGGAAACCACCCCGATCACGGTTCCCGGACTGCATTATCGGCACCCGGTGTGGATGGATGACGACAACAACACCATCGCCGAGCTGCTTGGCCGTCATCCCGACGCCCTTATGGATAATCGGAACGGCGGCTGGATGCGCGTCTATTTCTTGGAAAAGGTCAAAGCGGTTGAAGCCACCCCGGCCTTCGCGGCTCTAGCCGAGAAGAGAGTGAAAATGCCTACCGAGATAAAAGAGCCCACCGCTATGCCGGTCATGGAGCGTTACCAAGGGTCTTACACTGTGGATTGCAAGCTCGCCGATCTCGTCTTCGCATCGCGTCTGTGTCGGCTTCATGCCACGCCGGGATATATCTGCGAGCCAAGTTCTGATCACCTGAAAGAGATGGGAGATTTTGAAGCCAACGGCTGTTGGTTGGATACCATCCGCGATGACACCGGGTACCGGCGTGCTGCATCGTTGGCATTTTGAGATGTTCGTGCCCAAGCGGAACGATTACATGCTTTTCGGTGTCGATCTGTTGCCCGGCGCGTTTGCAGGTGGATGTCCCGACGCTATCGGGCTTTACGACCTCGACGACGAGATCATCCTCGAGCACCTGAACTTGATTTCTCCGTCGTAAGCCCGTCATAACCAAATCAGCCGCCTTCCCCTCTCGGGGTGGGCGGCTTTTTTCATGCCCGCACCTCGTGGCCCAGGAACGCCCTAAAGGCATTTCCGCTATCACACCCACCCGCAGCACCGTTCAGGCCAACCAGCGGCGTCCAGACGCGGCCTCCTAGCCCTTAGCCCTGCCACCAACGGCACGCATCGCGGCTTCACCGGCGGCAAGCCTCGCGTCGTCATCTTCAGGCGATGGAAACAGATGCCCATAGGTGTCGAAAGTCATCTTCATTGACGAATGGCCCAATAGATCCATGCACCGCCTCGGGCTGAACCCAAGCTCGATAATCCAACTGGCGTAGAAGTGGCGCAGCGAGTGAACGGAGTATTTCGGGTTGCCATCAGCATCAACGATCCCCGCCCGGCGCTGGGTAGAATTGAGGTTGTTGGTGATGTTGAAGTGCGACTCGATGCCTGTCTCGATGCCGTGGTGCTTAACATACTTGGGGAAGACGTATTTCAGCTTGCCGTCCACCGGGTTTTTCGGACATTTCAACCGCCACTCCCTCAGCGTGTTGAGCGCCATAGGCGGCAGGCGGATATCGCGCCGCGATGATGCGCTTTTCGGTGCGCCGATATCGCCCCACAGGTTCGCGCGCTGATTCACGGTGATCGTCTTCCCGTCGAGATCGACCGCCGTCCACTCAAGGCGCGCATTTCTGAGGCCCGCATGCCCGTATAGATCGCTGTCACAAAGAACGGACGCCAATGGCCCCGCGCATGTTCGATGATGGCGTTGACCTCTTCCTTGGATGGGAAGTGGGTTCCGGCCTTCAGCTTCTCCTTGTCGCGGGTATTGCGATGCACCTCGACCGCCGAGGCGACGTTCTGCCCGATAAGGCCCGCCGTCATCGCCCGCTTCAGCACGCCGCGCAGCGACACCATCACCTTGGCCGCATGCGTGGACGAATGGCTGCGCACCAACTGCGTATAGAATTGATCGATCATCGGCGCTGTCAGCTTCGCTAGCCGATGATGGCCCAACTTCGGTTTGATGAAGTTCTCCACATGATCGACGTAGCCTTTCAGCGTCGAGCGCTCCACCTTCCGCACGTACTGCTTATTTTCAAGCCATAGGTTGCAGGCTTCATCGAGCTTGATCGAATCGCGCGTTGGGATATGGGTCCCGGCTTTGCGTTCGCCCTCAATTTCATGCAGCCGAGCCCTTGCATCCTTCTCAGTTTTGAAGGTTTCGAACTTCCGCTTGCCATCATGGTGGTAATCGACAAGCCAAGCCGTCTTGGGGCCGTTCTTCGTCTGCCATGTACGTTTCCGAAACGTGGACATCGTAAACCTCACTCTCGCGCGGTGCCCTGCGGTGCCATCCAGTACCTCCTATTACGTTTCTGTCAATGGAACAAGGATCGCAAAAGTTGCAACACGATAGCAAGAAATTGGCGGAAAGCCTAGCTTTTTACAAAAAAAGTAACCCATGTCACATCCGTTGGCGCTTTTCCTGCGTATTTGCCCCGTCATGTCGACAAGAAAGTGCAGGGGCCTATGAGCATTGAGTTGGTAATAAGGTTTCGGCGTGCCGTGCGAATTGCCTATTCGCACCAGCCCGCGGCGCGATTGTTCCGGGCGTGGCGGTATTTCAGCACCGATCCGACCAGCGGAGCGCAGTACAGCGCCGCCGACATTCTGCTGTTCCCGCTCGCGGGGTTGGCGCTGACATTGTTGCTGCTGGGCACGGTGCCGGGCGCAAGCGAAGCCATCAACGCCGCCTGCGAGACAGCGTGTATGCCCTGATTGTTTGCCTCGGCCCCGGCGGCTAAGCTCCGCCGATGACTCCCGACAATTCCTCCGGCGACATCTCGCGCATCGCGCATGGCGGCAAAGGGCTCTACGGCTCGCGTGTCGGCATCTTGATGCTCGAGACCAAGTTCCCGCGCATTCCCGGCGACATGGGGAACGGACAGACTTGGCCGTTCCCGGTGCTCTACAAGGTGGTGCCGGGGGCGACCCCCGACCGCGTGGTGCGCCACAAATCGCAGGGCCTCATCAACGCTTTTCTCGATGCCGCGGCCGAGCTAGTGCATCTCGGCGCCGACGGTATCACCACGACTTGCGGGTTTCTGTCGCTCTATCAGAAGGAGCTGGCGGCGCATGTCCGCGTGCCGGTCGCGGCGTCGAGCCTGATGCAGATCCCGCTGGTCGAGCGCATCCTGCCGCCGGGGAAGCGCGTCGGCGTCTTGACGGTCAGCGCCGCGAGTCTGACGCCCGAGCATTTCATCGCCGCCGGCGCCAACCCGGATACGCCGGTCGTCGGCACCGATAACGGGCGCGAATTCACCAAGGTCATGCTCGACGAAAAGCACACGCTCGACGCCGCGCTCGCCGAACAGGACATCATCGACGCCGGCGACGCGTTGATGGCGGCGCATCCCGATGTCGGCGCGATCGTCCTCGAATGCACCAACATGACGCCCTATGCGCGGGCGCTCGCTGACCATCTGCTGCTGCCGGTCTACAGCATCTACAGCTTTGTGACCTGGTTCCATGCCGGCCTCGCGCCGCGCGATTTCGGCCCGCCGGGGAGTGGCGCGCGTGCGTGGCGCGAGCGGTGAGCGAGGCGCGCGGCAGGGTCGCGATCCGCTCCGCGACCGCTGACGATTGCGCGCTGATCCTCGACTTCATCCGCGAGCTGGCGCTGTACGAAAAGGCGCCCGAGGCCGTGGTTGCGACCGAGGCGCAGCTGCGCGAGCACGGCTTCGGGCCGAACCCGGCCTTTGAGGCGATCATCGCCGAGCTCGACGGCGAACCCGCCGGCATGGCGCTTTACCACACGCGCTTTTCGACCTGGCTCGGCGCGCCGACCTTGTTCCTCGAAGATATTGTCGTGCGCGAGGCGGTGCGCGGCAGCGGCGTCGGGCAGCGACTGATGGCTCGGCTCGCCAAGCTCGCGCTTGAGCGCGGTTGGGGGCGCATCGACTTTCATGTGCTCGATTGGAACCCGGCGCGCGGCTTCTACGAAAAGCTGGGCTTTGGCCATCACCACGAATGGCTGCGCTATGGCGCCGCCAAGGGCTGGCTCGAACGTCTCGCGGAGTGGGACGAGCCCGGCTAAAGTCCGGCCACACGCATCATCCGCCCGGAGGAACCCCCGATGCTCGAAGTCTGGAGCTGGCCGACACCAAACGGCCACAAGGTTCACATCGCGCTCGAGGAGCTGGGTCTCGACTACAAGATCATCCCGGTCAATATCGGCGCCGGTGACCAGTTCAAGCCCGAGTTCCTGAAGATCACGCCCAATCACCGTATCCCGGCGATCCGAGATTCCGATGGGCCAGGCGGCAAGTCGTTCACGCTCTTCGAGTCGGCGGCGATCATGATGTACCTGTCCGACAAAGCGGGTGGCAAGCTGATGCCAAAAGACCCTGCCGCGCGCTTCAAATGCATCGAATGGATGATGTTCCAGATGGGCGGCGTCGGCCCGATGTTCGGTCAGTGGAACCATTTCGGCGCTTATGCGCCGGAGAAAGTCCCCTATGCGATCGAGCGCTACAGCAACGAGATGAAGCGGCTGACGCGGGTGCTGAACAGCCGGTTGTCGGAAACGAACTGGCTTGCCGGCGACGAATACTCGATGGCCGACATCATCACCTTTCCGTGGATCCGTGTCGCGACCCAGCATTCCTCGCGCTTTGACGATCGCGGTTACCTCGATCTCGCCGACTATCCCGGCGTCAAGCGCTGGTGCGACGCAATCGAAGCGCGGCCGGCTGTGCAGCGGGGCCTGGCCGTACTGTCCGATGCGCAGCGGCCGGGCAAGATCACCGACGAGGAGCGCGAGAACACGTTCGGTAAGACGCAGTTCCAGGCGCGGTGATCAGGCCCGCGTCGCGACGCGGCTCCACAATTCGCGCGCATCCCGCAGCGGATCGTTGACGACGCGGCAGCGTGTGTCGAACAGCATCGTCGCGCGCGTGTCCCCCGTATAGGCCGGCCAGGCCGGTATCGCGGGGTTGTCCGGTTTGCCGTTGCGTGCGAAGGCCGCCCAGGTCGCCGACATCGCCGCCGCCAGCTCGGGAGCGCCGTCGGCGCCCTTGGTGGTGAGCGGCACGTCGGTCGTGTCAAACACGAACGGCAAATCCATCGCGTGATGCGCGCCCATCCGCCCGCCGGCAAAGGGCGAGGCCCAGTCGAGCGAGTAGTGATAGACCGGCGCGCCACCTTTCGCCGCCCGCCGCTCGGCGTAAAGCCAGGTGCGCACCGAGAAGTTCGAGCCGGTCAGGGCGTCGATCAGCCGGTCGCCGGGATTGGCGCCAGGCATCCGCGCCTTGTAGATCGCTAGCGCCGCACCGGTATCGGTGCCGGCGATCGCGGCAAGCCGCTCGCGCAGCTGATCTTCGGTCAGCGTCCGGTGCCACACCGCGTCGTCGTCGAGAAAGAGGCTCGCTTCGCGCGCCGTGCCGCCGATCATCAGCGGGATATCGTCGCCGAGCGGCGAGGTCGTCGGCTCGGCCGGGTGCTGGCTCACCATTTTGCCGTCGACGACCGGACCGAAATCGTAGCGATCGAGCAGCGGAAAGGTGCGCGGGCCCGCGGCTTTTGACGCCGGGATGATCGCGCCGAGTAGCGCCGAAAGCGGCGCGTCCTGGAGCTTGTCGATGCCGCCGAGCTGTTTGACCACCGCATCGGCGAGCGCGTTGGCGCGCTCGCGGGTCGTAAAGCGCACCGCCGCACCCGACTGGATCACCGCACGATGAAAAAGGCCCTTCGCGCCCGGCATGACGAGCAGCGCGCTGACCTTGCCGCCGCCGCCCGACTCGCCAAAGATCGTGACGCAGCCTGGGTCGCCGCCAAACGCGGCGATATTATCGCGCACCCATTCGAGCGCGCGCACCATGTCGAGCGAGCCGGCATTGCCCGAGCCGGCAAATCGCTCGCCGCCAATGTCATCCAGGTGCAGGTAGCCGCAGATGTTGAGCCGATGGTTGACGCTGACCACGACGACATCGCCGCGCCGTGCCAGGTTCGCACCGTCGGTCACCGCGCGATTGCCGGAGCCATAGGCAAACGCGCCGCCGTGCAGCCATACCATGACCGGCCGCTTGCCGCTCATGCCGGGCGTCCAGACATTGAGGGTCAGGCAATCCTCGGTCTCCGCGGTGGTGTCGAGCGGCCCCAAGATGCCGTCCATCTCGCCGCGGCGTTTAACCTGCGCCGGTGATTGCGGCGCCTTGCCGTGGTAGGCGAGCGCATCCTTCACCCCGGTCCATGCCGTGACCGGTTGCGGTTGCCGGAAGCGATTGGCGCCATTGGTTGGCGCACCGTACGGAATGCCCTTGAAGGCATGGATGCCGCCCGCCACCGCACCGCGGATTTTGCCCGAACTGATTTCGACAACAGGAGATAGCGCGGTGTTCAGCACATCATCGGGCATCGATCTTCTCCCCTGTCGTCCCGGCGTAGGCCGGGACCCACCGGTCAGCCGCTCTTGCGGTGGATAAGTGGATACCGGCCTTCGCCGGTATGACAAGGAAAAATGCCGTGCTAGTTGCCGTCCGCCTCGACGCGTTCCGTTGTCCCGGCGCGCGCTTTCCGCACGTGCACGGCCGGAGCCATCACGCACAAAATCTCGAACATCATCGTCGCGCCGACGAGGGCGGTGTTGCCGCTCGGGTCGAAGGGCGGCGCGACCTCGACGACATCGCCGCCGATGATGTCGATCCCGGCGAGGCCGCGCAGCATCTGTTGCGCCTCGGCGGTCGAGTAGCCGCCGACCTCCGGCGTGCCGGTGCCGGGCGCATAGACGGGGTCGAGCCCGTCGACATCAAAGCTCACATAGGTTGGCCCGTCGCCGACGATGCGCCGTGCCTCGGCGATTACCGCCTCGGGGCCAAGCGCGAAATACTCCTCGATATGCACGATACGGATGCCGACCGAGAGCGCCCAGTCCTTTTCGTCGCGTTCGTACATCGAGCCACGAATGCCGATCTGGATCACCCGCTTTGGGTCGATGAGCCCCTCTTCGACCGCGCGGCGGAACGGCGTGCCGTGGGTGTATTTCTCGCCGCCGAAATAGGTGTCGCCGGTATCGGAATGCGCGTCGAAATGAATGAGCCCGACCGGCCGCTCACGGGCGATCGCGCGCAGGATCGGCAGTGAGATCAGATGGTCGCCGCCGGCGGTCAGCGGCGTCGCGCCGGCGTCGTGCAGCCGTGTGTAGAACTCCTCGATCCGCGCCAGCGAATCCATCAGGTCGATCGGGTTGATCGGGCTGTCGCCATAATCGCCAACCCGGCACAGCTCATAGGGTGCAACCTTGCTGACGTGATGCACCCGCCGCATAAAGCTCGACATGTTGCGGATTTCGCGCGGACCGTGCCGCGCGCCCGGCCGATTGGTCGTGCCGCCGTCAAACGGCACGCCGCAGAGCGCGATGTCGAGCTTCGCCGGATCGCGCTCGACCGGCAGGCGCATAAAACTAGGCACCTCGCCGAAGCGCGGCATGACCATGCCCGAAATGGGCTGCGGATTTTGGCTGCTTTGCATCTTTAAAATATAGGTGCGCCGTCCCCCACGGCGAAGGCTTCCAGCCTAACCCGCGAGCATGACTGTTTTGCGAAAGCGAACCGGCGCGTCGCACCCTGAATGGACGATGGAATCGGCTGCGCTCACGGTATGGCTTACACGCCCTTTTGCGAACTGCCATCGCAATGGTTTCGTATCTGGTGGGCAGATAAATCCGGCACATTGGAGGATCAAGATGAGCCAGCCTAACAGCGACCCGGTTCCGGCCAGCGCGAATCGCAACTCGATGATCTTTATCGTCGTCGCGGCGCTGCTGATCGGTTCGTTCCTCTATCGCGTGCTCGTTCCGGCTCATGAATACGCCGTGCGCCCCGACCAGCTTCTGACGATGGCCATCGACTTGGCTCTGATCGTCAGTCTGGTCGGTCTGAAGCAGCGCGCGCAACTGCCGGGAGGAACGATACTGTTCTGGATCGCGCTCATCGCCGGCGTCGGGCTGTTCGCAATCCGCCTGCTGGGGGATGATCAGTGGTGGACTGGTCATCTGGTCTATTACATTGAGCCGCGGCGCTTTTAGGAGGACATCATGCTGCGCCGCGCGGTCGAGACCGATGTCCCGCGCATTCGCGAAATCCGCGACGGCGTGCGCGAGAACATCCTGTCGGATCCGTCGCGCGTCACGGCGGCGGACATCGCCTGGTTTCTCAACAACGGGCCGATCTGGGTGTGGCAGGAGCCGGACGGCACGGTCGCCGGATTTTCCGCCGGCGACCCGCGCGATGGTTGGATCTGGGCGCTGTTCGTGGCGCCCGGATGTGAGGGGAAGGGTATCGGCCGCGCATTGTTGAAAGCGGCGTGCGATCGCTTGCTCGAAGCGGGGCACAAAGTAGCGACGCTGTCGGCCGAGCCCGGCACCCGCGCCGAGCGGCATTACCGTGCCGCCGGCTGGACCGCGACCGGCTTTAGCGAGCGCGGCGAGATCGTCTTTCAAAAGTCACTTTGATCGCCTATTTGGCGAAACCATGAAGAAGCTGATCAGCGCGGCGCTGCTATTGCTGGCCGTCGCATTTCCAGCCGCCGCTCAGCAGCAGCCCGCGCCGCCGTTCAATGCACAACCGTTGCCGCCGCTCGCCGCGCCGCCGGCCGACCAGTCCGCGCCACCGGTCCAACCTATGGCGCCTCCTGCCGCGCCTGCACTTCCCGCCGCATCGCCGCCCGTGCCGGTGGGTCGCGATTTTTGCGGGCAGAACGTCACCGCGCAGGCTGCGGATCCGCGCTCGGTGCCCGACCGCTATCGCCCCTTTATCGGCATCTTCAGCGACGCGGCGTGGAATGCGCAGCTTTGCGCGGCGCTGGTCGTCGAGACTGTCGGCGCTGATGGCACGGCGACGATTACCTATGCCTTTGGCCCGCTCGTGTCGGGCGACAAGACGCAAGGCGGCGTGCTGCATGGCACCGGCGTCATTAAAGACGGCGCGCTGCTGTTCCAAAACAATGACGGCAGCCAATATGTATTCCAGCCGTATTACAGCGATCTCGCAGGTAAGTGGACGACACCGCGTGGCCAGACCTACGACGCGATCTTCAAGCGGTCGTTCTGACTTGCTTCATGGCCCAAGTTGACGCTTCTAGGTTGGCTTCCTAGATTCCCGGCCCACGGGACGTAACCGAGAACGAGAGCGTGCGCAGCAGCCTGGGACAACCGCAACCCTCGCCGATCAGCGAACTCAACGCGCGCAGCCGCGAAATCTTTCGCATGATCGTCGACGGCTATGTGCAGACCGGGGAGCCGATGGGTTCGCGCACGTTGTCGCGTCTCCTGGCCGATGGCCTGTCGCCGGCGACGATCCGCAATGTGATGGCCGATCTGGAAGAGGCCGGATTGCTCTATGCGCCGCACACTTCGGCGGGGCGGCTGCCGACCGAGCTGGGCCTGCGGTTTTTTGTCGACGGGCTGCTCGAGGTCGGCCATCTCGCCGACGACGAGCGCAGCAGTATCGAAAGCCTGTGCGCGGCGCGCGGCAAGAGCCTGCCGCAGGCCTTGGAAGAGGCGACGACGGCGTTGAGCGGGCTGTCGCGCTGCGCCGGGCTGGTCGTCGTGCCAAAGCAGGACCGGCCGTTGCGCCATATCGAATTCGTACCTTTGGGTCCCGGCCGCGCGCTGGTCGTTCTGGTGACGGAGGACGGGCTTGTCGAAAACCGCGTTGTCGAGGTGCCGCTCGGCTTGCCGCCTTCGGCGCTGATCGGCGCCACCAATTACCTGAACGCTCGCCTGGTCGGCCGCACGATCGAGGAGGCGCGCAACGATATCGCGCAGGAGATCGCTTCGGAAAAGGCCCAGCTCGACGAGCTGACCGGGCGGGTGGTCGCTACCGGGCTCGCCAGCTGGTCGGGCGGCGACGGCGATCGTTCGCTGATCGTGCGCGGTCAGGCCAATTTGCTCGACGACGTGACCGCGGTCGCCGATCTCGAACGCCTGCGGGCGCTGTTTGAGATGCTCGAGACCCGCGAGACGATGCTGCGGCTGTTGGACGCCAGCAAAAGCGGTGACGGGGTGCAGATCTTTATCGGTGCGCAAAGCCACCTGTTCGGCCTCGCGGGCTGTTCGGTGATCATCGCGCCCTATCAGAACAGTCGGGAAGAGATCGTCGGCGCGATTGGCGTGATCGGCCCGACACGGATCAACTACGCCCGGATCATCCCGATGGTGGACTACACCGCGAAGATGATCGGGCGTCTTATTGGGTAAAGGCATGAGTGACGAGAAGGAACCTTTTGACGCCGCGAACGACGCCGGCGACGAGGGCGCGGCGGAGGCCGCGCCGCTGACGCCCGAAGAGCGCATTGCGGAACTCGAAGCCGAGCTTGCCAAAGGGCATGACGGCTTGCTGCGCGCCTTGGCCGAGACCGAGAACACGCGCCGGCGCGCGCAGCGCGAGCGGATCGACGCCGAGAAATACGGGATCGCCCGTTTTGCCGAGGGCTTGCTGTCGGTCGCTGACAATTTGCACCGCGCGCTCGACAGCCTGCCGGAGAGCGAGGCGAAGGACGACCGCACGCGCAGCCTCCTGGCTGGGGTCGCGGCGACCGAGCGCGAATTGCTCGCGGCCTTTGAGCGACACGGGTTGAAGCGCATCGACGCGAAGGGCGAGAGGTTCGATCACAATCTCCACCAGGCGGTCTTCGAGATGGAAAACACCGGTCAGCCCGCCGGCACCGTGGTCGAGGTCTTGCAGCCCGGCTACATGCTGCACGACCGGTTGCTGCGTCCGGCGATGGTCGGCGTCGCCAAAGGCGGCGCGCCGGCGGCCGAACCCGACGGTACGGACGGCGGCGCTTAGCGCTGTCGCAGCCGCATGCGCCATCCCCACGCTTGGGCTGCGGAAGAGGCCGCGATCAACGGCTATCCGCCGCTGTGCCAGGTGGTGCTGGATGATTGGCTCCTGCGGTTCAGCGGCAGCGCGCGGCGCACCGCCAATTCGGCGACCCCGCTGCGCGAGCCGCAAGGCGATCTCAATGCGGTCGTCACGACCGCCGAGGCGCTCTACACAGCGCAGGGGCTGCCGACGATCTTCCGCATTCCGTCATTTCTCGATCCCGCCATCGACGCGAGCCTCGTGGCGCGCGGTTACACGGATGAGGGTGAGAGCTGCATCATCGAGGGGCCGATCGCTCCGATCATCGCTGCCGCCGCACCATTCGGCGGCGGCGGCGCGGCGCGGCTCGAGACTCAGCCGACCGATGACTGGTTCGCGGCGATGGCGCGACTGCAGGGCCAGCAGCCCGGTTTCCACGCCTTCTATCGCCGGATTGTCGGCTCGGTGGCGCTGCCGGCGGCGTTCGCGTCGCTGGCGGTTGACGGGGCACCAGTGGCGCTCGCTTATGGTGTCATCCATCGCGGGATGCTGTGCTTCGAGTCGGTGGTGACCGATGTTCAACACCGCCGCAAAGGGCTTTCGCGCCGGGTCCTTGCGGCGCTCGCCGGGTGGGCGCAACGGCAGGGCGTCGACATGGCCACGTTGCAGGTCGAGGCCAGCAACACCCCCGGCCGGGCGCTCTATCACTCAATCGGCATGGCGACCGAGCTGCACCGCTACCATTACCGCCGCGCGCCGGGCTAAAGAATATTGCGAAAGGTGAGGTTGATTCTCGGGCCGCACGGCCGGCTCTCCTTGGGGATGCCGTGCCGCCAGCAATGCTGCGTTTCGCCGCGCATCAGCAATAGGCTTCCTGATGCGAGCCGGATACGAACCGGCCGCAGTTGCTTGGCGCGCTTGTGTTTGAGGATGAACGTCCGCTCGGCGCCGAGGCTCAGCGAGGCGATGACCGGTTGCCTACCCAGTTCCGGCTCGTCGTCGCTGTGGAACCCCATACTGTCGCGTTCGTCGCGATAGTAGTTGAGCAAGACGCTATTGAATGTTGCCCCCGCCGTCGCCTCGACGCGGATCTTAATGTCGAGAAGGAGTGGTGACCAAGGTAGCGGGCGGAGCTTGATGCCGGAGTAGGTGTAACTCTTGCCGGGATCGCCGTACCAAGCGATGAGACGCGGCTGCGCGACGCGACGCCCCCAGACCACGACTTCCTCTGATCGCCATGGCACCTCTGCAATAAGTCGCTGCAGGGCTAGCGCCTCGGGCTGGTCAAGCTTTAGGTTCGAGAGGTACCAAACGTCAGCGTCCTGCATGCGTATGCGTTCCAGGCAGCTGCCTAACGCAAACAGGTCCGCGGCCATGCTCACTCTTTCCTGAGAACGCGGAGCGTCATCGTGGCCTTGATTTTCGGGTTGTGATCAAACTTCTTGCTGTACGCGGCTAATTCTGAGCTTTGCTCGGAAAAACTTGGAATAATCTCAGTATTATCTCGGCATAAAATCTCTTTTAATTTTGCCTTTTCGCATTGCTTGCCGAAATAATCATTGAAGCGGTCAGAGCCATTGTCAGTATAAATAAACATCGCGCCTGATTTGGCGTTATTGAACAATTCCTGCCAAAATAATTTGATGTTTTCCAGCGCCCGCAACATCAAGAGAGTATACTTCGGATACAAAATAACTCATGGTAAATAAATCGGCCTGCAGGAATTTGCGCTGATATCGCCAAGATTCAGAATTGGCGACGTCGAGGCCTTGAAAGTTAGCATTTAGCTGTATTTTCATCTTGAGAGATGCATCTAGCTCTGTCCAGGTATCTGCCCAAGCTTGCTCCCTGTCTAGCAAATAGCAGGTAATTTTGCGGACCCCCTCGTCCTGCTTATGCTCGTCCAGGTACTTAAGCACGCCGATAATGTCGCTGCCCGGTCCGCCGCCGACGCAAGATACCCGAACGCTCTCGTTCTCAAAGATGTTGCCACCCAACTTCGTGCGAAGTCGTTTTAGACCCTGGACGAGGTAGTCTCCATGTGCAGCCACATATTTGAAGACATAGGCGAATCGCGTCGCCGGGTTTTTGTAGTCAACCGGTTTGCGACCGGCATTTGTAAGGTCGCCGTAGCTTGACGAGAGGTAAGCGATGCGCGCGCGGATTTGATCGTCCACCTTTGCTCCGTATGTCAGCGCGGCCTCTGCATACAGATCATCAAGCGCCAGCTTGACCAACTCGAAGATCGTCATTTTTCTTCCGACCAAGACCAAATTGAGAGTCGCGCAGATATGGTGCGCCAAGTCGCCTCCACAATATCCCGGCGCGCAGCAAAGGCCGGGACGCCGGCGCGATGGCTTGCCGAAACGATCAAGATCACGACGTCAACTCGACTAAACGTTGCGTTTTCTGTGGCGCAACCCCTGTTGTCCCACGCCACCGCGCACCTATATACCTCGTGTCAGCATCTTCCTGGCTGATGTCATTTCCCGGGGGACCGGGACGGCGCCTTCTAGGGCCGCGCGGTCCTGCTTTTGACATGAGGTTTCCATGAGCAAAGTTATTGGTATCGATCTCGGCACCACGAATTCGTGTGTCGCCGTGATGGAGGGTAAGGCCGCCAAGGTCATCGAGAACAGCGAAGGCGCGCGCACGACGCCGTCGATGGTGGCCTTTACCGAGTCGGGCGAGCGGCTGGTCGGCCAGTCCGCGAAACGCCAGGCGGTGACCAACCCCGAAAACACGTTCTTCGCGATCAAGCGCCTCGTTGGACGGCGCTTTACCGACCCGATGGTGGCGAAGGACGTCGACCTCGTTCCCTACAAGATCATCACCGGCGAGAACGGCGACGCCTGGGTCGAGAGCCGCGGCAAGAAATACGCGCCGTCACAGATCAGCGCCTTCATCCTGCAAAAGATGAAGGAAACCGCCGAAGCCTATCTCGGCGAGAGCGTGACCCAGGCGGTCATCACCGTCCCGGCCTACTTCAACGACAGTCAGCGCCAGGCAACCAAGGACGCCGGCAGGATCGCCGGCCTCGAGGTCCTGCGCATCATCAACGAGCCGACCGCGGCCGCGCTCGCCTATGGCATGGAGCGTAAGGGCAGCGGCACCATCGCGGTCTATGACCTCGGCGGCGGCACGTTCGACATCTCGGTGCTAGAGATCGGCGACGGCGTGTTCGAGGTCAAGTCGACCAATGGCGACACGTTCCTCGGCGGTGAGGACTTCGATAAGAAGATCATCGACTACCTGGCCGACGAGTTCAAAAAGGAGCAGGGCATCGACCTGCGCAACGACAAGCTCGCCTTGCAGCGCCTGAAAGAGGCGGCGGAAAAGGCCAAGGTCGAGCTGTCCTCATCGGTGCAGACCGAGGTCAACCTGCCGTTCATCACCGCCGATCAGACCGGCCCGAAGCATCTCAACATCAAGTTGACCCGCGCGAAGCTCGAGGCGCTCGTCGACGATCTGATCCAGCGCACGATCGGCCCGTGCGGCGCGGCGCTGAAGGATGCGGGGCTGCGGGCGTCGGAGGTCGACGAGGTGATCCTGGTCGGCGGCATGACCCGCATGCCCAAGGTCATCGAGACCGTGAAGCAGTTCTTTGGCAAGGAGCCGAACCGCGGCGTCAATCCCGACGAGGTTGTGGCGATCGGCGCGGCGATCCAGGCCGGCGTGCTGCAGGGCGAGGTCAAAGACGTCCTGCTGCTCGACGTGACCCCGCTGTCGCTCGGCATCGAGACTCTGGGCGGTGTGTTCACCCGGCTCATCGACCGCAACACCACGATCCCGACCAAGAAGGGCCAGACCTTCTCGACCGCCGAGGACAACCAGACCGCGGTGACGATCCGCGTCTTCCAGGGCGAGCGCGAGATGGCGGCGGACAACAAGCTGCTCGGCCAGTTCGATCTGGTCGGCATTCCGGCGGCGCGTCGCGGCATGCCGCAGGTCGAGGTCACCTTTGACATCGATGCCAACGGCATCGTCCAGGTGTCGGCGAAAGACAAGGCGACCGGCAAGGAGCAGCAGATTCGCATCCAGGCCTCGGGCGGCCTCAACGACGCCGACATCGAAAAGATGGTCAAGGATGCCGAGGCGCATGCCGAGGAAGACAAGAAGCGGCGCGAGCTGGTCGAGGCCAAGAACCACGCCGACGGACTGATCCATACCACCGAGCAGACCCTTTCCGAGGCCGGCGACAAGGTGCCGGAAGCGGAGAAGGAGCCGGTGCTAGCGGCGATCCAGGCGCTGAAGGATGTGGTCGGCTCTGACGATGCCGACGAGATCAAGTCGAAGACCGAGGCTTTGGCCCAGGTCGCGATGAAGCTTGGTGACGGCATGTACAAGGCGCAGCAGGAAGCCGGTGCCGGCCCGCAAGGCACTCCGGGCGACGGGCCGCACGACGGCTCGCATGGGGGTCAGCATCCGGGCCACGACGACAAGGTCGTCGACGCCGACTTCGAGGAAGTCGACGAGAAGAAGCGCGGCCAAGGCTGACGCTTAACCCTGGTGAGCCAACAGTGCCGAGAGGCATGATCCTTGCGAACCCCTGGGCGAAAGCCCAGGGGTTGGCGCTATCTGTGCGACTGAGGCCAGACACCTTGATCGACCATGGCTAAGCAGGACTATTACGAGACCCTCGGCGTCTCTAAAGACGCCAACGCCGACGATCTGAAGCGCGCCTATCGCAAGATGGCGATGCAATACCACCCCGACCGTAATTCAGGGGACAAGACGGCCGAGCAGAAGTTTAAGGACGTCAGCGAGGCGTACGACGTCCTCAAGGACGACCAGAAGCGCGCCGCCTACGATCGCTTCGGCCATGCCGCGTTCGAGAATGGCGGTGCGGGTGCGGGTGCGGGCGGATTTGGCGGCTTCTCCGGCGGGTTTGCCGACATCTTCGAGGAGATGTTTGGCGCGATGGGCGGTGCGCGGCGTGAGTCTGGCCCCAACCGCAGCGGCAGCGACCTGCGCTACAACCTCGAAATCTCGCTGGAAGACGCGTTCAAGGGCAAGCAAACGACGGTGCGCGTCAACACCTTTGCCCAGTGCGAACCATGCCACGGCCGCGGCGCCGAGCCGGGCTCGGCGCCGGCGACCTGCCGCACCTGCCAGGGCCACGGCCGGGTGCGCGCGCAGCAGGGCTTCTTCACCATCGAACGCACCTGCCCGACCTGTCAGGGCGCCGGGACGGTGATCGAGAAGCCGTGCCGTTCGTGCGGCGGGCAGGGTCGCGTGCGGCGCGAGAAGACGCTGTCGGTCAACATTCCGCCCGGGGTTGAGGACGGCACCCGCATCCGGCTTGCCGGTGAAGGCGAGGTCGGGCCGCATGGCGGTGGGGCGGGCGACCTTTACATCTTTATCAGCATCGGGCAGCACGCGATCTTCCAGCGCGACGGCGCGAACATCTATTGCCGCGTGCCGTTGCCGTTCACGACCGCGGCGCTCGGCGGGTCGGTCGAGGTGCCGACGGTCGAGGGCACGCGCACCAAGGTCACCGTGCCGGCGGGCACCCAGTCTGGCCACCGCTTCCGGCTGCGCGGCAAGGGCATGACCGTGCTGCGCTCGCCGACGCGCGGCGACATGTATGTGCAGGCCGTGGTCGAGACGCCGGTCAACTTGACGAAACGCCAGCAGGAATTGCTGCGCGAGTTCGAGCAGGAAGGCGGTGGCAAGACCAACCCGGAAAGCGAAGGCTTCTTCGCCCGGGTCAAGGAATTCTTCGAGGATTTGCGGGAGTAGGCGTCAGCCCGCGCCCAGCCCCATCATCTTGAGCACCGCGTCGCCGAGGATGCCGTAGGGGCTGCACAGCGTCTCGGGCAGGTCGAGATGGCTGTAATTCTCGGCGACGATCAGCTCGCTCAGCTTGCCCGCATCGCGCACCGCGGCGGCGAACTCCTTGGCCTGGCGGATGAACTCGGGCGTCTCATAGGTGCCATAGGATACGACGAGCGGCGCCGCGAGCCGGTCGAGATGGCGGATCGGGCTCAGCTGTTCCACCATCGCGTCGGTGAACTTGACGTAATTGGCGCGCGCGGTGAGTCGCACCGGCGCCAGCTCGTACATGCCGCTGGTACAGAGCCCGCCCTTGATGATGTTGGTCGGCAGGCCATGGTTACCCTTCCAGTTGGTGGTCAGCGCGACCGTGGCCAGATGGGCGCCCGACGACTGGCCGCCGATATAAAGCCGGTCGGGGTCGCCGCCAAAGCTTGCGGCGTTGCGCCAGACCCAGGCGATCGCCCGGCATACCTGCTCGGCCATCGGGAAGAGGCTGCCGCCGGCATCGGCGACATTGACGAAATCGGGGACGACGTAATGCGCGCCGGCGCCCAAAAACATTTCCGCCGGCGCGGAGTAGGAGCTGGCCTCGCCACGTATCCACGCGCCCCCGTGAATGAAGATAAAGATCGGTGCATGCGGCATGTCGGTGCGAAAGATGTCGAGCTGCTCGATCGGCGTTTCGCCATAGGTGCGATGCAGCGGCTCGCCGATCCGGGCACGGGTACGTGCGCTGTTCGACGCCCAGCGCCGGTTCAGTTGCAGGATGTTCGGCTGGTAGACCGCCTGGTCGTAAGCGGCGTCGAGCTCGACCTGGTCGTAATCGAGAAAGACCGGCGGGCCTTTCTCATGCGGCGGTGGACCGCGATATGGGTCGACGCGCGGCGGCGGGACAATAATCCCAGCCGCCGTGTCGTCCTTTGGGCTCACGGCCGCCAGACGGCGAAGCACTTGTCCGAATTGAAGATGTAGCTCTCGACGTAGTCGATGATCTCGGGCTCGCGCTTCAGCTCGTGCATCGCGCCGCCGAGCGTCACCCAGTTCAAGAACTCCTGCTGCCCGGCATCCTCGATCTGCGCGGTGGTCAGCTCGCGCCAGCGCGACTGCTTGCCCGACGACAATTCGTCGAACCGCGCGCGGTCGCCGGCATTGTCCGGGTAGAGGTAGTGGTTCTTCGGGGTGAGAAAAGCGTGCGACCAGCTCGACGACGCGATCAGCGCGACGCGCCACGGGCTGTCGGCCAGCACCCGTGCGATCGCCGCGCCGATATCGAAGCAGCGGCTCGGGTTCGGCCCCGGCGGATCGACCAGGTTCGGGTCTGCTTCGCCGGTCAGATGCGCGGTCGAGCCCCGCTTGGCGATGACGCTTGACCCGTAGCAGTTCACATGGAACGGCACGACCGGGTAGGGGAAACCGTTGCGGTCATAGTCGAGATACATAACCGTGTTGATAAAGGCGTGCGGCAACCCGTTCTCGTACCGCATCTTGTAGGCGTAGCTGACGTCGTAATCCTCGCCGATCAGCTTGGCCGCGAGGTATGACGCGCCGGCTTTGTGGCCCTTGGTCTTGATGACCGTTTCCTTGCCTTCGCCCCAGACGTTCGTGTCGCCCATGAAATAGCGGTGGAACGGGTGCGACTCGGTCTCCTCCTGGAGAAAGACGCAGAACGACGGCACGCCTTCCTCGCGGAAATTCTCGTACTGGTCGTCGCCGAAGATCACGACGAAATCGGGCTTGAACTCGTCGATCGCCTTGCGCGCCTCGCGGAACCCGTTGACCAGCCGGGCACGGTGCTCCTTGGCCGAGGCGACCGGGTCTTTCCACTCCTGCTGCATCTGCGCCGGCCAGCTCTTCGGGTCCTTGAGCTTGTCCGGCACCTGGTCGCTGTTGAGCGTGCGGTTCAACAGCCCCGCCATCTGCGCATCGGGCTGGATCAGCCCCGGATAATGGGTGACGCCGATACCGAGGATTTGGCCCATCGTGCACCTCCCTGAGGTTTGCTCGTCAAATCATAGCAGAGCGCGGCGCGGTTCTCGACTAGGATCAAAAGCAAACGCCGCGGGAGGAAGAAATGCCGAACTTCAAGCCGTCAGCCGATCTCGACATGCATTACGAGGTCGACGATTTCACCGACCCGTGGACGACGCCCGAGACCGTGCTGATGCTGCACGGCAATGCCGAAAGCGGGCTCGCCTGGTGGCGCTGGGTCCCGAAAGTGGCCCGGCAGTACCGGGTGGTGCGGCCGGACATGCGCGGCTTTGGCCAGTCGTCGCCGATGCCGCGCGACTTCCCGTGGACGCTCGACCGCTTGGTCGAAGATTTCTGCCTGCTGATGGACCATCTCGGCATCGACCGGTTTCATCTGCTCGGCGCCAAGATCGGCGGCACCATCGCGCGAGCCTTTGCCGCGCGCCGACAGGAGCGGGTCAAGACGTTGACGGTCGTCGGCACGCCGCCGCCGTTCCGCGCCGAGGCCACCGCCAATGTCGCAGCGACCGTTAAGATGTTCGACGATCACGGCGTCGAATACTGGGCGCGGCAGAACATGGCGAACCGCCTTGGTAGCGCCTTCCCGCAAGAAGGCTTCGACTTCTGGGTCAAGTACATGGCGCGCACCGCCGCGTCGACGCAGATCGGCTTTATGCCGACGATCGCGATCGCCGATATCCGCCCGGACATCCCGAAGATCAAATGCCCGACCCTCGTCGTCACCACCGAGGATAGCGGCCTCGGCTCGGTCGATGCGATGCGCGCCTGGCAGGAGCAGATCGCCGGCTCGGAGCTCGTCGTGTTCCCGGGCAACTCGTACCACGTTGCGGCGACTCACGCTGAACAGTCCGCCGACGCGATGCTCGATTTCTTGAAGCGCCGCGGCTGAGGAGACAGCCATGTACAAAGCGACCGCCGACAAGGTTCTGCCAACCTCGATCATCGGCTCGCTGCCGCGCCCGGCCTGGCACACCGCGCAGCTCGGCCGCCGCAGCTTTTTGGAAGCGATGGTCAATGCGCGCTGGCGCGAGCAGTACGAGGATGCGGTCTCGACCCATCTGCGCGCGCAAGAGGTGGCCGGGCTCGACATCTGCACCGACGGCGACGCGCATTACGACGAGGAGATCGGCGGCTGGAGCTGGCAGAGCTATCCGCTGACCCATATGGCCGGCTTTTCGACCGAGGTCGAGCTGACCGTGCCGGCGGTCAACAACGCCGCGCAGCCGCGCGGCCAAATTCTGCACGATCAGCTCGAGGCGCGGGTCGTGCCGCGCCTCGTCGGGCCGGTCGGGCCGGGCAATCTGCAATATGGCGCGATGTGGAAGGTGGCGCAGCGCCTGACCCTGCGCCCGGTCAAGTTCGGTACGATCATGCCCGAGCTGCTCGCCGCCGCGGTCACCGATGAATATTACAAAGACCCGGTCGAGCGCGTCTGGGCGTTCAGCGAGGCGATCAACCAGGAGCTTCACACGCTCGCCGATGCCGGCTGTCCGGTGATCCAGATGGAAGAGCCGCAAATCCATATGGTGCCGGCGCGCGGCAAGCCGTTTGGCCGGCTGGAAATCCCCGAACTCGTCAAGCTCTTCAACAACACGGTCAAGGGCCTCAGGGCGAAAACCGAGGTGTGGTGCCATACCTGCTGGGGCAACCCGGCGCAGCAGCGCATCTTCCGCGACATTCAGAGCTATCAGCCGACATTGGATGCGCTGAACGAGGTCGACGCCGACGCGCTGACCTTCGAGACCTGCTCGTCGGGAACCGGCGATCTCGCGGCGATCGGCAAGATCATTACCGACAAGAAGGTGGTGGTCGGCGTCATCGACCATCACACCTTGCAGATCGAGCGCCCCGATCAGGTCGCCGATATCGTTCGAGAAGCACTGAAGCATCTGCCGCCCGAGCGGGTGGTCATCTCATCCGACTGCGGCATGGGCCGCGAAGGCATGAGCCGCCGTCACGCGCAGTACAAGATGGTGGCAATGGTGCTGGGGACGAACCTGGTGAAGAAGGAGCTCGGGCTGCCCGAGGCGCAATGCCTAGCGGCCGACCCACGGTATTCGCTGGCAACTTCCTGATTGTCATTCCGGGACAGCGTGCAGCGCTGGACCCGGAACCCATGAACACGAGCGGTGACAGGCTCGCTTGGTCTCCCGTCACCGATGGCAAAGTTTCGTGTTCAGGGGTCCCGGGTTCGCCGCTTTGCGGCGCCCGGGATGACAAACAACGTCAGGCCGCGCCCCGCCGGTGCGAAAATGCGGTCTCCGCGCTGGTGACGAATTCGAGCAGCGCGGCGCGGCCGTCTTCGTTGACCTTGCGAGCGCGCTTGATCGCCGGGCCGACTTCATCAGGCCGGGTCACCCGTTCGCTCCAGCCGCCGAGATCGGCGGCGAGGTTGGCGTAGCTGCCGCCGAGGTCGCGCGTCTTGAACTTCTCGTGGCTGTAGGCCATCGCGTGCGTCTCGATCGCCATGGTCGAGTTGTTGAGGACGATCGTCGTGATCGGGATGCCACTGCGCGCGGCGGTCTCGAAATCGAGCCCGGTCATGCCGAACGCCGCGTCGCCCATAAAATTGACGCACATCTTGTCGGGCGCGCCCATCTTGGCGCCGATCGCGAGGCCGAGACCGGTGCCGAGCTGGTGCGACTTGCCCCAGCCGAGATAGCCGCGCGGCTTTTTCGCGACATACATCGGCAACAGCTGGTCGCGCGGGCTGCCGCTGTCATGCGTGACGATCGCGTCTTCCGACGGGATCACCCGCTGGAATTCCGACATCACGAAATAGGGGCAGATCGGCACTTCCTGCGACCGCAGCTTGGGCTCCCAGCGCTTCTCCCATTCGGCCTTCTTGGTGGCGATCGTCTTCTTGGCCCCGGTTGAATGCTTCTTCTTGCCGAGCCGGTCTTTTGCGGCCTCAATCATCTGTTTGAGCACGAGCTTGGCGTCGCCGAGGATCGGCAGCTCGCACGGGTGCGTCTTGTAGAGGTCGCGGGTGTCGTTGGTCGCGTGGATGATGCGCTTGCCGTCGGGGATGATCGGCGTCGAGATGTTGTGCTTGGTGAGCGACGTGCCGATCGCGAAGATGAGGTCGCTCTCGTGCAGGAAATGCCTGCCGTGCCCGGTATAGACCGTGCCACCCGAGCCGAGCGCGAGCGCATGGTCTTCCGGAAAGGCGCTCTTGCCGTCGGTCGTCGTCATCACCGGCGCGTCGAGCAGCTCGGCGAGCTTCAAGAGCTCGTCCCAGGCTTCAGCGTAGAGCACGCCCTGGCCGGCGATGATCATCGGCGTCTTGGCGTCGATGAGCTTCTTTACCGCTTCCTCGATGTCGCGTTCGTCGCCCCCCGAGCGGGTGCGTCGCACGCGCTCGTAATGGACGTCATTGCCGGGGAACTCGGCGGTCATCACATCGGCAGGCACCTCGACCATGACCGGACCGGAGCGGCCATTTTTCAGCGCGTTGAACGCGCGGCGCAGCGCACCGACCGTATGCTCGGGCATGACGACCGGCTCGACCTGCTTGGTGACGGTCGAATAGGTGCGCACCGAATTGAACATCGGGAAGTGATGCGCGGTCTCGCGCGGATGGCCGAGCGGCAGCAGCAGAAGCGGCGTCGAATCCGAATAGGCCGAGGCGATGCCGGCAAAGGCGTTTTCGGCGCCAGGCCCGTACTGCATCGCAAAGACGCCGGGCGGGCGGCCGTTCTGCACGCGAGCATGGCCATCGGCCATGTGGACGCCGACCCGCTCCTGGCGGCAGATCACCGGCCGGAGGCCCGCCGCGACCGCGGCCTCGATGATCGGCGTCGTCGGGAAGCAATAAAGCGTGTCGATCCCCTCGCGCTTGAGGATCTCGGAGATCGCGTCCATGACCTGCATCGTTTCGCTCCCCTGGGCTTGTTTGCTGCCGGAGCCTAGCGCGGGCCAGAACGCTGTACAGCGCTAAAATTTGAAGGTCAGGTTGGCGTCGAGATAGACCGTCGTGTGCCCGCCTGCGGTGCGGATCGCCGAGCCCGGGTCGAACACGCCGAACTCGTCGAGCATCAGGATGTGCGGGGTGATCTCCCAGGTGACGCGCAGATCGGATTGCCGGCCGATCGTGCGTCCCGGCGCCAGCACGGTGGCCGCGTAGTTGTTTTGCCCGTTGCCGCCAGGCCATGGCGCGCCGGTATAGATCGCGTCCGCGTCCGAATAGCGCCACAGGAACGAGTAGTAGTATTCGGCGGTCACCGTCTCGGTCGGCCTGACGCTGATGCGCGGCGCGAGATCGTAAAAATTGGTCGGCGCGAACTCGTTGTTCGGCACGTAGTACTGGGTGTTCGGGTACATCGGCTGATAGGTCGACATCGTGCCGTCGGCCTTGTTGGCGCCGCCCGAGGCGACGTCGGCATGCGCCCCGATGCGCGGCTTCCACGGCAGGTCGTGAAACATGTAGCCGGTGTCGGTATTGGCCGCGAAGGCGTCGACTGTCAGCCCCGCATAGCTGCCGGTCTGGTACGCGCCCTGCCAGTCGTAATCGAAATCGCCGAGCGCGCCGTAGCCGCGCAGCCCAAATGTGCCGCGATGATCCTGACTGGTCGTAAATCCGGCGCCGGTCGCGGCGACGATCTTCGCCCCGGTCAGAAACGCGGCGTCGTCATAGATCGACGAGCCCTTGCCGTTGGCGAAGGCCGACGAGCGCCAACCGAAATAGAACAGGTCGACCGACGTTGTCCCGTCCATGCCGGCAAATGCATATTTCGGCAGATCGTAGCTCGTGTAGAGGCCCCACAAATTGGTGTGGGCATTATCGCGGTCCTGCAGCACGCCGTTCTCGAAGTCGACGATGTTGTAGGCGAAGGCGTCGACTCGCGCGAACCCCCAGTCGCGATAGGCGCGAAACCCGTCGAACACCGGCGAGGGCAGGTTGGTCGAGACATTGGCGCGCACCTGCAGATTGTTGCCGAAGAAGATTTCCTGGCGGCCGGCGCGAAACCCGGTCTCGGTCGTCTCGGTGTTGTCGTGGATTTCGCCAAAGCCGTTCACCACGGCAAGGTCGTCGCGCAGATTGCCGGGGATCGGGTCGCCGGCGTCGTGGCCCGTCTGCTGCCCGTTATAGAGCTCGCCGTAGAAGCGGACATACGGCCCGAGATGCAGATCGGCCCCGAGCTCGTAGCGTTCCTTGTAAAGCTGGTTTGACGAGTCGCCGGTCGCGGGGGTGAAGATCGGACCCTTTGTGGCGGTGCCGGGCGTCGCCGAGGGCGCAATCGAGAAATTCTTGTGGTCGGTGTTGTCGTAACGGAAGCGGATTTCGCCGTTTAGCGTCAGATAAACATCGCCGGAGGGATCGAGCGGGATGAATTTGAACGGGTCGAACCACGGGTCGGTCGACAGCGTCGGATCGCGCAGATAGCTCCAATCCTCCTCGTAGCGCTCGACATAGGAGTTGCCGCGGCCAGGGCCCTTGCCCTTGTAGAAAAACGGCGGGGGCTGGCCGGTATTGGCCGGCAGCTCGGGGCTTTCCTGCGCGAATGCCAGGCTGGGGAAGGCGATCGCCGCGCCGGCGACCAGCGCGACGGCAAGAAAGGTGCGGCTCATCCGGGGCGGGTCACGGCGGGGACAGCCCCGACACGTAATTGGCGAGAATGGTGATGTCGGCGTCGCTCAGCGCCGAGGCGATCGACGTCATGTTGCCGTCGATATCGCCCCGGTTGCCAGCATGGAATGCCTTCAGTTGCGCTGTCAGATAATCGAGCTGCTGATCGGCAATGCGCGGGATGCTGTCCTGTCCCGCGAGGTTGGGGCCGTGGCACTGGATGCAGTGGTTCTTGGCCGCGAGCGCCGGCCCACCGGCGGTCGCCTCGGCGCTCGCGGCGCGCACCGCCGACCACGGCTTTAACGAGCTGTAGTACTTGGCGAGATTGCCGAGGTCGTTGTCGGTGAGCGGCTTGGCGATCGGCCCCATGACCTCGGACGGACGGTGCCCGAGGCGGAACTGGTACAGCGCGAGCACGACGTAATCGTTTTTCTGGCCCCCCAGCGACGGCACGGTCGGCTGCTCGGAGATGCCGTCCTTGCCGTGGCAGGGCGCGCATTCGGTCTCGGCCTTCTGCCGCCCCGCGTCGGCGTCGTAGGCCAAGGCCGGAGTGCAGAGCGCGACCGCGCAAGCAGCGGCAAGCATCCAGCGCCCGATCAAACGCATCGGCCTCCCCTTTATCGCCTTGGCCAGGTCACCCCGGAGCGACCTGGCCATCCACGAAGCAGTTCAACGCTATTTCGTAGACCCCCCGCCTGGGGCGGGGGAGGCGATTTTCATCGACGTGACGTCCGAGCGATCACGTTTTCTTGTAGCTGATCCGATAGATCGCGCCGTTCCAGTCGTCGGAGACCAGCAGCGATCCATCCGGCAGTTGCTGGACATCGACCAGCCGCGCCAGGATGTTCTGGCCGTCGAGCACGCCGGTCATGAACGGCTCAGTCTTCACCACCTTGGTGCCGCTCGGATCGAGAACGACGCGGGTCAGGTTGTAGCCGTTCTTCTCGGTCTTGTTCCACGAGCCGTGCTCGGCGACGATGATGTTGTTCTTCCAGTCGGCCGGGAACATCTTGCCGGTGTAGAAGCGCATGCCGAGCGAGGCGACATGCGGCCCCAATTTGGCGTCGGGCGGCACGAAATCGGCGCAGTTCGAGTATTTGCCGTAGACCGGGTCGAGGATGTCGCCCTGGTGGCAGAACGGGTAGCCAAAATTCTCGCCCTGCTTGGTGGCGTGGTTGAGTTCGTCCGACGGGCTGTCCTCGCCGAGCCAGTCGCGGCCGTTATCGGTGAACCATAGCTGCTTCGTCACCGGGCTGAACGCCATGCCGACGCTGTTGCGCACGCCCTGCGCATAGATCTGCAGGTGCTGCTGGGCGGGATCGACGCGCAGGATCGCCGCCTGGATGTAGTTCGGCATCGTCAGGTTGGTCGGCGAGCCCTGGTTGAAATAGAGCCAGCCATCCGGCCCCATCACCATGAACTTCCAAAAATGGCCGTCCTGGTGCGGCAGCCCGTCGATGACGACCTTGGGTTGGCCGGGATTGTCGAGATGGTTCTCGATATCGTCGTATTCGAGGATACGCTCGCGCTCGGCGACGTACAGCTTGCCGTTGGCGAAGACGATGCCGTTCGGCGAGTTCATCCCGGTGAGGATCTTTTTGACTTCGCGGTGGTCGCCCTTGTCGACGATGGCGTAGACGCCATCATGCACGCGCTGCCCGACAAAGACCGTGCCCTTGGCGCCGATCGCCATCGAGCGCGCTTCCTGCAGGTCGCCCGCCCACAGCTCGATCTTGAACCCGGCCGGAACCTGGAAGCGGCTGATCGGAATTTCGCTCGCCGTGTGGCCGAGCATGTTGGCCACATTGGGATGCAGCGGCGAATTCGCCTGCTCGGGGTTCATGCCTTCCATCCATGAGGGCTGCCCTTCCGCTTGCGGCGCATGCGCGCCGAGGGTCGGCGCCTGTGCGACCGGCGATGCCGGCGCGGCGGGCGCCGCCGCGGGTGGCGTGGCCGGGGCTGCTGTCGGCGGGGCAGCCGGAGCCGCCGGTGCGGCGGCGGGGGCCTGCGGCTGGCTCTGTGCCCATGACGGCGATACCAGCGCGTGCGTGCCGGCCCAGCCGAGCGCGGCGACGACAACCCCTGATGCAATGCGATGTAGGATCATGACGGTCCTCCCGTGAAGCTTTTGCTTTTCATCCCCTAGGCGGGGAAGGTGCTGCTTGCTCTATTGCACGTATCCTAAGCCTCCTCCGGTGCCCGGCTCAAGCCAAGCGGGACATGCGCGAGCAGCCCGCCGCAATGCGGACATGTCGCGAGGCTCCCCATCTCGCGGGCGGTGCCGACAATCGCCTCATGGACATCGGCCGGCGGCAGGCCCAATCGCGATCCGAGTTGGTTGATCGCGTTGAGCTCGCTTTTCGTCAGGACGCCGTCCGCGAGGCTCTCTTTTGCCGCCTCCTGCAACGCCTCGCGTCGCAGCCGCAGCTGATCCATAAAGCTGACCGTGATCACCGAGGTGAAAAGCGCGACCGCGGACACGCCGATGATCGTCACCGCGCCGCCGAGGATTTTGCCGAGAACCGTCGTCGGCACCAGATCGCCATAACCGACCGTGGTCAGCGTCTCGATCGCCCACCACATCGCGGCGGGGATCGAGCTGAACCCGTCGGGCTGCGCCTCGGCCTCGATCATGTACATCAGCGAGGCGCTGATCGTCAGCGTCAGCCCGAGGATGAACAGGAGTGCGCCGATCGAGCGCGCCTCGTCGCGAAACACCGCCCAAAGTAGCGCGAAGATATGGGCGTGCCGGGTGAGCTTCAGCATGCGGAGCAGGCGCAACAGACGCAGCGTGCGCAGGTCGCCGGCCCCGAGCATGCCGAGCACCGCCGGCAGGATCGCGGCGAGGTCGATGAGCGCGAAAAAGCTGCGCAGATAGCGCAGCCGTCCCCACAGCGGATGCCGGTACTCCCCGTGGTGGGTTTCGACGCAAGCCCAGGCGCGGGCCAGATACTCGATGACGAAGAATGTCGTCGACACCTGCTCGAGCCACCACAACACCGCGCCGAACCGCAGGTTGATAGAGTCGACGGATTCGAGGATGACGCCCGAGACGTTGACGACGATCAGCGTCGCCAGCGCGACGTGAAAGGCGCGCGTCATGCGGGTCGGCGGCAGGTCGTCGTCGAACAACCTGCCCAGCCGGTGACGCAGCCCGAGAAGTCCCCCCAACAGCATTCCCGCCATCGTAGGAATGCTTTGTGACACTTAGCGGAAGGCGCGCTTGGTGTGTCCTTCGAGACGGCTGCTGCGCAGCCTCCTCAGGATGACGGGGTTTTGATGCCGGTACTGACGCTCGTCATGGTGAGGAGCGCCCGTGGTCGTTAGACCGGGCGCGTCTCGAACCACGCGCGGCGTCGATGCAGCCTCAGTTGACGAAGCGATAGAGCTTCGCCGCGTTGTCGCAGACGATCTTCTGCTTGGTCGCCGCCGGGAGATGCCCGAGCTCCTTCTCGATGTATTCCTGGGAGTCCGGATAGATGCCGTCGGGATGCGGGAAGTCCGAGCCCCACATGATGTTGTCCTCGCCCAGCTCCTCGATCAGCTTCACGCCGACCGGGTCGCTCTGATACGTGGCGTAGCACTGGCGCTTCCAGTACTCGCTCGGCTTCATCGTCAGGTCGAGTTCCTTGAACTGGTCCTCCCATTCCGCGTCCATGCGGTCGAGGATATAGGGGATCCAGCCCGTCCCGGCCTCGCCGATGACCATCTTCATCTGCGGCCGGTGGTGCAAGACGCCGGCGAAGATCATCGACATCAGCACGTCGGCCATGTGCATCTGGAAGCTGGTGATGCTGGCGGCGCGGGCGGCCAGCAGCGTCTTGCCGCTGAGCTTCGAGAAATCGCGACCCGGCCCGCCGATCGTGTGGAAATGCACCGGCAAGCCGCTCGCGGCGATCGCGTCCCATACCGGGTTCCACCAGGGGTCCCATAACGGCGTCATGTCATGCCGGCGCGCGACCTCCAGCCCGCGGACATTGCCGCGCCTGGCGACGCGCTCGACTTCCGCCACGGCCTCATCCCGGTCGTGGTTCGGGATGTTGGCGAGCCCGCCATAACGATCCGGCTGCTTCGAGCAGAAATCGGCGAGCCAGTCATTGTAGATGCGCAGCATCGCGCCGGCCGCCTCGTCGTCGTTGAGCCGGTTGGTGGCGCCGAGGATGCCGTAAAGGATTTCCGCCTGGATGCCGTCGCGATCCTGGTCCTTCAGGCGCAGCGTGGGGTCGGTCAGGCGGCGCACCTGCTGCTGTTCGGGGTCGTAGAGCCCGGTCGAGGCCATGCGGTCGGAGCGGTGGATCTTGCCCGGCTCGTATTTGCGCCCG